>Jenna_p2__coassemble_1820_pt1 | contig 14892 bp, 8 predicted proteins | sample Jenna_p2__metabat2_high_PE_029 | metagenome-assembled genome bin Jenna_p2
ATCGCTAGAGAGTTAAAAAACAGAAACTAGTGGTAAAAATTTTTGGGAACTATAGATAAGGATGTTTCAAAAGCTTCCCGGTTTAATATGGGAAACCTCCCTTACCTGTTAGGAAAGATCAGCTATCCGTCAAAAGATAAAAAGATCAAAAAAGAACAGGTACGCCAGTCGCGACTGCTGCAGGAGAGAATGAAAGAGTATCTGAAGACCATCGTTAACGAACGTTATATCAATGATCCGTATACAGCATTCTACGATCGTGCTGGTTATCCGGGTAAAATCAGCGGAATTGTTAAAAAGAGTGAAAACATTCGAAGCGACTATCGAAACAAAGCTGCTCATCTGAATATCATGTCAAGCAATGACGCAGAAGACTGCTATACAAAAGTCATCCGGTATCCGTCCCGTTCTGAAACATATAGCTACAGAGCGGACATCACCGGTCTGATCCTCGATCTCTTTGAACGGATCGATGGAAATAAGCTGAAAAAGCTGTTTGATGATTTGGGTGTGGATCCGGTTAAGCTCGGACAGATCGAATAGCTTCTGTCTTCATTAACCTTCTATCCGAAGAGTGATTTGCAAATTCATCTGAAAAAGCAAGAAGGTTCTGAACCTCCCTGCCGGCCGTTCGGTCAGCAAAGAGTGTTCAGAACCTTCTTTTGTATTTGCAGGACCCGTCAGGGGACAGAATTGCTTCAGTTCCTGTCGGGGTTTGAATCAAGTATGAAGCTTCGTTTATAGCTTATTTGAGATCGCCAAGTTTTTCTGCAGAAACAGTGTAGCGTGCTGCAAGCCATGCATCGTGGAGTTCAGAAGTCATGGTATCAACAGCTTCCTGTGTTTCAGCATTGTCGATCAGCGCTTTTGCGGCATTCAGTTTTGCCTTCAGTGCGTCTGCATTGGCAATGTCTGCAAGTTTAGCTTCAGTCATGTCATCGATGACTGTCTGGAGCATTGTGTAGTCGATCACAACAGTTTCACCTGCAAGAGCGCAGATAGCCTGAGAGAGTTCGCCTTTCATGGCTTCTACTTCTACTGCAGTTGCAGTGGCTGGCAGAGCTTTTGCTTTGGCAAGAACTTTCTGCATAGCAGTCCAGGAGGACTCTGGATAATTTGCAGCTTTCAGAGCTTCAGCCTGAGCGATAATCGCATTCAGACCTTCAGTATCAGAGCTGCTGATAACTCTGCGGAAGTTGATTTCTGCGCAGGAGAAGTTGTTGTTGCGGGCTGTCTTAGCAACCATACGGATATGTTTGGTTGTAACTGCTGCATTCAGCGTAATCGTTTTAACATCTCCGGAGTTCTGCATTTCGCCAGAATAAACGGTTGTATATGTCTGTCCGTCATCACTGGTCTGAATATCGTAGGTCAGCGGGTGACCGTTTCCACCGCCGGATCTTGGAGTATACAGGATCTGGTCGATGGTCTGCGGAGTTGCAAATTCAATATCGAGCCAGTGAGGCATCGTGGTGTTATTCCAGTCTGTATGGAACATCGTGGAAGTATCGCCATCGATTGCTTTAGACGGTTCTTCACCATTCTGGTTGCTGGAAGCAGTAGCCTTCATGATTCCCTGTGGAACCAGAGTGAAGTTGCTGAGATCATTCAGTTCGAGATCGAGCAGGATGGATGCCAGGTTTTGGGCCATCATGTCAACATCAGCCTGAGAAGCTTTTGGCAGATCGCGGACAATGTTGTCTTTTGCTATGTTGAATGCATCGATGGAAGCAGCTGTATAGACGCTGTCATCATCTGGTTCAAGAGCAAGCAGTGCATCAATACGGGAGTAATCTGCAGGTTCGTATTCAGCTTTGGAAATTGCTTCTTCAACGCGAGTCGTCATTGCAGCGATTTCTTCAGCTGTCGGTGCGTACTTACCGGTCAGAGCGAGTGCTTCCTTAACCAGTTCAGTGTTGTTTGCAAGAGCAACCTGTCCGAGCAGATCGATCTTGCGGTCAAGAGCGATCGTATTGACGAACGATGTTTCAGGGGTTGTTCCCAGACGGATATCGTCTACAAAACCTTCGAATGGATGTTCAGCACTGCCAACGGTCTGGACAGGGAACATCATTGTAGCTTTCAGAGAGCCGCGGCCATCCTTACCGATTGTCTGAACAAACTCTCCATCCACATAGAGGGAGAATTTCTCAAATTCGTTGCGGAATTCGAGTTCTGTCCAAACACCAACCGGCAGTTCATAGTCGAAGGAGTAGTCGTGGTTTTCACGTGTGAATCCGACTTTTCCTGTTTCTTTCTGAACGGCTTTGATGATTCCGTATGGAGATTCAAACAGAATCTGCTCATCTTTGGAAGCGCTGGTGCGTTTTACTTTAACGCGCAGGGTGTTGGAAAGACCTGCAGTTTCGAGAGTGCCGAATGAAGCAGTTTTTCCGGAAGAAAGGTCGAGGACTTTGCGGCCTGCAACTTCTTTCAGAACGTCATTTCCAGCTGTGAGGCTGTTGGATGGTCCGGTTGTATCCGTAGTGGATTCCATATCAACGGATGTAATGGCTCCGTTTTCCGATTTTTTAACGTTGTAGTTGAAGTTAGTTCCCGGTACTTCCGGATACTGATCGATGATTGACGTAGCATCAGCCTGGGTAATGTTTCCTTTGCCCCACAGGTTGGTTCCCATCATACCTGCAGCACGGATCGTACGTTTGTAGATATCGTATTCCGACATGCCATTTTCAGCGTTGTCGATCATGTCGTTCCAGATTGCGAAAGCTCCGCCGACCATCTGTTCGTCACCGGCAGGAACTTTGAAGCTGCTCATGTTGTTGATCTGCGTATTGAACAGATGCGAATCACCAAGATAGTCATAGTAGTAGCCGGCATTCGGAACAATATAGAATGTTCCGTCAGAGCAGTTGATCAGTTCGAAGCCAAGATCATACATTGCTTTCGGATTTGACCAGCCAAAGCTCCAGAGGTTAATCTGACGGCGGGATTTGACCGTTCCATCCGGATTGTAGGTTGCACCAGATACAGTTGCGCCCTGACTCAGCTGAGTCAGAGAACCCCAGACACGTGGAGTATAGCCTTTGTCTTCGGCGTACTTGAACATATCATTCACATAGTTACGGTATGCTGCAGAACCAGCTTCGTATTCGTCAGCTCCAATATGAATAACCGGAGTATCGAAGACTTTGTCTTCTCCGCTTGTGTATTCGTCCCAGATGGATTTAACAAACTCCATGACATCGTCGTACTGATGGTTCAGGTCGAGATGGTCAGCCGGGGAACGGTTGCCGTTCGTGGTTACGTGCGGCATGTCCGAATCCGGCGTCTTGAGATCCGGACGGACTTTGGTCATTGCCAGAGCGTGTGCAGGCATATCGAATTCAGGAACAATGGTAATACCCATGTTCTTGCATTCTTCGATGTAGTCCGCAAATTCTTCTTTCGTATAGAAGACGTCTGTCGCAGTCAGGTCGGCCTGGTTCTTGCCGTCATTTCCGCCTTTTTTGATATCCGATTCCAGACGGAAAGCCGAATACGGATCGATCAGACGACGGTCTTCGCCGTTAACGTTCTTGTACTGTTCGAGCTGGATGTAGTTATCGTTCAGATGAACCTGGAAGTCATTCAGCTTGTACCAGGAGAGTACTTTAGCCAGCTGTTTCAGGTAGTCGAGAGTAAATGTCTTACGTCCAACGTCCTGAATCAGGCCGCGCACCTTCATAGTCGGGTAGTCACGCATTTCACCGCAGCGCAGAGTTTTGTCAGAACTGTTGTTGATGCCCTGCAGAATGGTACGGGTTGCCCAGTAGGCTGCTGTCGAATGATTAGCGCCAATCTGAATTGATTTCGCACCAATCGTCATGCGGTAGTCTTCTTCACCAAGTTCAGATGTACCTGCACCAAAGGTAATAGTGTTTTCTGCCGGTGTTTCCGGAAGGGCAGCCACTTTTTCTGCAGAAATCTGCGTACCTGTCATTTCCTTGTAATCATCGACAAGTGCCTGAGCTGCATAGGCATATTTATCATCTGCATACTGAACTTTCGTGTTTTCAGTAATTGCAAAAGCACCTTCTTTTGCACCCTTCCATTCCTGAATTGGAGGAAGAATGCCTGGAACATCATTGTCGCCTTCTTCTACCTGATGCTCACCAGGAATAGTGACAGTGATTTCTTTGAAGTCGTAAGCATTGGTCGTTTTATCTGTGATCTTATAGGAGACTTTGACCTGCTTATCAACTAATGGTTTGAGGATATTCTGATCTGAGTCAACAACCTGTTCGAGGTCTGTACCGTTGTATTCAACAGAGAATTTTTCGGCATCAAATTCCGGAAGTTTAGCAGAAACTTTTGTGGATTCTGTTGTGATCGGATTCAGTTCAAGAGCATCTTTGATGTCCGCAACTGAATTGCATTTCTGTGCCTGAGGGATGCCTCCGTAAACTTCCATTTCATAGATGGAAATGGTATTCCACGTTACGCCGCCATCAGGATCCTCTGGAGTAAAGCTATTGATTTTCAGTCGAACATAACGGGCTTTAACTGGTGCTTCTAAACTGATCGTATCCTTCAGCTCTGCTGGACGGCCATCGTTGGCATACTGCTGGGTCCAGACATCTTCACCAGCAAGTTCTTCAGCTGTATGTTCACCAGTTGCAGTAGAAATAGTATAGTTATTGGCTTTACGTGTTTCCCAGTAAAGACGGACAGTCTGTACGTCCATTTCTTTGCCCAGATCGACATAAATCCAGTGCGGTCCGTCTGCCTCAGCAGAACTCCAGCGGGAACTTCTGGACGATGTATCACCGTCGAATGCCTTTGCTGCAGTAAAATCTGCTGTTTCTGTCGAATTGGCAGCTCCCGTTTTATTCAGAGCGACGTTCTCGTTTGGATCCTGATAGTTCGCATCGATTTCGCCATAAACTTCAAGCTCAAAGATGGACACTGTATTCCAATCAGCTACTGTGTTCTGAGGATCATGCGACGTATGCGAGCCAATATAAAGGCGAATATAGCGTGCGTTAACAGGAGTATCAAAAGGAATGACTTCCGTTAAAGCGGTTGGCCGTGCATTAAACACTTTTACGTCTTTCCAGGATGCTTCTGCTCCTGGATTTTCTGTTGCGTACTGGATTTTATACGATGTTGCCTTATACGATTCCCAGAAAACGCGTACGGCTTTAACTGTAGAAGGTTTTGCGAGATCAATATAGATCCAGTCTGGACCATTGCCTACATTAGAACCCCAGCGGGAACTATGGGAAGTGGTATCGCCGTCTACCGCATTGGAAGCTGCGACTGATGAAGCTTCTATAGAGCTCGCTGTAGCAGTTTTGTTGAGTGCAAGGTTGGTACCATACTGCGACATGTCCGTAGACGAAGTTTCTTCGGCATGGACTGCCATGGATGCAGCAGGAAGAACGGCAGAAATTGCAGCTGTTCCAGAAAGTGCAACAGACAGCAGCGAAGCTGTGAGTTTTCTAAATTTCATGCTGATTCCTTTCTCTTCTTAATGCTTCAGATCTTAATCCGACAGAACGCCCGCCCTGGCTGTCTGTCTTACCGGATAAACTGATCCGGAATTGCCCGCGGATCTGAATCTCTGACTGAAGTTTGCCCTTCTTCAGCCAAATACGTTTACAATTCATTATCCCTTTGCGAACCAGCCAAAGAAATACCAGTTCGGGCAATGATTTTGTAAATTCCAATTTATTATAACGCTTCCAATTCACAATTTCTTAAGTTGTTCGTGCAATTTCATTACAGGATTGACGCTATTTATTAAATTCGTTCCATATCTATCAGCACATAGACCATTAAACTTTTCAGATTCTTTTCATGACAGAATTGGAAGGTTTTTGATACTGACCGGAATACTCGTCCTTCAGGATCTCTTTGTTTGCGAGGTGTCTCTCGCACGTAAAGATGCAAAGACTGACTGGTCCTCGAATTCTGAGATTCAACGACTTCTGGTCAATTCTTTTTCCACATTTATTATTCTTTATCAAAATTTATTACTCATCATCAAATCTTATTTATTAATCATCATCAAGCCTTTTCTTTTTGATGCGGCCGCTTCTGGACAGACCTGACAACAACCGACCATTATTCTCTTCGCTCCAGGACGCAGAAAAGAGACGCCATTAAGCGCCTGCAGTCATTCTTTAAATCTGGTAATCCAGAGAGCGTAAGGTCTTTTGTGTAAATACATTGATTTACATATGAAAGTGCCCTTCTCTGCAATAAGAAAATTTAGATAACTCTGAATTGTTCTTTGTTTGCTGCCAATTTGCCTGCTGTCTTTTCGCAATTCAGCTTTTCATCCCCGTAAACTCAAAAAAGAGAAGGCTCGAAAGCCTTCTCAGTGAGTATTGCGGTTAAAGCTGGATTAAGCGTTTTCCTTGTCCATCTCAGCGAAGTACTTAATTGTACGAACCATCTGAGAAGTGTAGGAGTTTTCGTTGTCGTACCAGGAAACAACCTGTACGAGAGTGTTGCCATCGCCAGTCGGAGTAGCCATTGTCTGAGTAGCATCAAACAGGGATCCGTAGGTCATGCCGATAACGTCAGAAGAAACGATTTCTTCAGTGTTGTAGCCGAAGCTTTCGTTAGCAGCAGCAGCCATAGCAGCGTTTACCTGATCAGTGGTAACTTCGCCTTCAACCTCAGCAACGAGGATAGTTGTGGAACCTGTAGGAACAGGAACACGCTGAGCGGAACCGATCAGTTTGCCGTTCAGTTCCGGGATAACCAGACCGATTGCTTTAGCAGCCCCAGTGGAGTTAGGAACGATGTTAACAGCAGCTGCACGGGAACGACGTTTGTCGCCTTTTCTCTGCGGGCCGTCAAGAGTCATCTGATCGCCAGTGTAAGCGTGAACGGTTGTCATGATTCCGGATTTGATCGGAGCGAGATCGTTCAGAGCTTTTGCCATTGGAGCAAGGCAGTTGGTGGTGCAGGATGCAGCGGAGATGATTTTGTCTTCCGGTGTAAGAACTTCCTGGTTAACGTTGTAAACGATAGTTGGGAGGTCTTTTCCAGCAGGAGCAGAGATAACTACTTTTTTAGCACCAGCATCAACATGAGCCTGAGCTTTAGCTTTGGATGTGTAGAAACCTGTGCACTCGAGAACGACGTCTACATCGAGGTCGCCCCAAGGCAGTTTGGAAGCGTCAGCTTCTTTGTAGATTTTGATTTCTTTTCCGTCAACAATGATGGAATCTTCAGTAGATTCAACTTTGTCAGCGAGTTTGTAAGTTCCCTGTGTCGAGTCATACTTCAGCAGATGAGCAAGCATAGCAGGGTTTGTGAGGTCGTTAATGGCTACGACTTCGTAGTTGGGGTCGTCGAACATCTGACGGAAAGCCAGGCGGCCGATACGACCGAAACCGTTTAAAGCAACTTTTACTGTCATGATCAGTAAATCCTCCTTTAATACCGTATTCAATTATAGGGGGATGGCTTTTGGCTGTCAATGAACAGGATGCTTCCGGGCATATCTTTACTCTATAGAAAAATAATCAGATTAATGTTGATTTTAGTATCCTTTTCGCTTGTTTTTCTTGACCGTACAGACATGAGATTCTCTTAAGGTATGCATGTCTTGCGAACAGAAAGGGCTTTCTTTTCTATAAACAGTATCTGCCAGAGACGTTTTCAGGAATTGTCTCTTTCAATCAGAGGAAAGCGCTTATAATAGGAAAAACGCCGTTCCGGCAAAAGGAGAATTTATGAATACGAACGCGATTCTTGAACTGCTTGAAAAAGACGCGCGGCTCAACACCCGCGATCTTGCCGATATTCTGAACGAAGAAGAAGGCGATGTGAGAGACGAAGTTCGCAGACTTGAAGAGGATAAGATCATCTGCGGCTACCACACCGTCATCAACTACAACAAGGTTCAGAAAGATCAGAAAATTCTGGCGTTTATCGAGGTCGGTGTTAAACCGATGCGCGATAAAGGCTATGACTATACCGCAAACCTGATGGCCGGCTATCCGGAAGTCAATTCCATGTATTTAATTACCGGCGACAAAGACTTCATTCTCCTTGTTGAGGGTAAAACCATGTTTGAAGTCTGCTCCTTTGTTTCCGACAAGATTGCCTGCATCCAGGATGTACAGTCCACCAAAACGCTTTTCGTACTCAAACAGTACAAGCAGAGCGGCATTCTCACCGGGGCCGGCCGACCGGACAAAAAAGAAAACAGACTGGTGGTGAGCTATTAATGAAATCGATCAATCATACAATCGAACATCTGAAGCCAAGCGGAATCCGTAAATACTTTGATCTTGCCAATTCCATGGAGGGTGTCATCTCTCTGGGTATCGGCGAACCGGATTTCAATACTCCATGGCATATCTCAAATGCCGCAATTGAATCCTTCCAGAACGGATGCACGCATTACACCGCAAACCGCGGTCTGATGGAACTGCGCGAAGCCATCTGCGACTACTACAGAGACCGCTTCCATGTCAGCTATGATCCCGTAAAAGAAACGCTCGTTACTGTAGGCGGATCCGAGGCAGTCGATCTGTGCTTCCGTACACTCATCAATCCAGGCGATGAAGTTATCGTTCTTGACCCGAACTATGTTGCCTATGAGCCGTCCATCCTGATGGCTGGCGGTGTTCCTGTCTACATTCAGCTCAGCCAGGACAACGATTTCAAACTGACTCCGGAAGATCTTGCAAATGCACTCAGCGAGAAAACAAAAGCAATCATGCTCAACTTCCCTTCCAATCCGACCGGCGGCACCATGAGCCGTGAAGACTATGAGAAGCTGATTCCGCTTTTGAAGAATCCGGTATCTATATTATTTCTGATGAAATTTATGCTGAACTTCTGTTTGACGGCGAGTTCTGCTCCCCTGCTTCCTTTGATTCCATAAAAGATCAGGTTCTTGTCATCAACGGCTTCTCCAAAGCCTTTGCAATGACGGGCTGGCGCTTAGGCTATCTGCTCTGCAATGCAAAACTCAGTTCTCAGCTGACCAAGGTTCACCAGTTCATCATCATGTCCGCACCGACGGCTGCGCAGTATGCAGCGATTGAAGCTCTGCAGAACGGTCTTCCGGATACAGAAGAAATGAAAAAGGAGTACGAACAGCGGCGCAACCTGCTCTGCTCCCGTCTGAACCGGATGGGTCTGCGCACGAATGTTCCGCATGGCACCTTCTATGTTTTCCCGGACATCTCTTCGACAGGACTTACCTCTGATCAGTTCTGCGTTCAGCTTCTGGAGAAACAGAAAGTTGCGGTCGTTCCAGGCACCGCATTTGGCGAACACGGCGAAGGCTTTGTTCGAATCTCCTATGCAACCTCTCTGGAGAATATTAAGGAAGCCTGTGACCGGATCGAAGCATTCCTGGATGAAGTCAGAGGGCCTGCACTTGTCACGACCGAGGAAGCAGTTCTGATCTTCTAACCTGTACAGGATTTCCTCATTCAGCAGTCAGAACTGACTGCTGATCTGAACATTAAAAAACATAAGCCGGGCGCCTGAGTAAACTCTCAGCCGCCCGGTCTGCTTTTCTTATCCATTATATATTTCGTATATATTTCGTATATATTTCGTATATATTTCGATAAATATTTCTGTTCGTATATCTCTTCACGCTTCTGATTTCTGCTTTGCGGATATTCCGTATGGATCATAAGAACGAAGTCAGCTGCCGCAGGAAATGCAGACAGTTACTTCCTCACTTTTAAGGGACTGGGTGAAAGTTCGGGTAATCACACTGAGAATTGGCACGGGCTGCATCTGCTTCAGCAGCAGATACCTGTTTATCGTTGATCTTGTACTGTCCGTTATCAAAAACAACAGTGAGTTTTGAAACCAGTTTTCCATTTTCAATGGCTGCAAGGTTCGACATCCAGAGCATTGGAGAGTTCTTGAACTCATTCGGAACAAGAATCAGATTTTTCGAACGGCAGTACTGATAAGGTGCGAAGCCGTAGCAGCTATCTACGAGATACGGCTGCTGATTTGCATCAAGGGAGAACAGCCAGTTGAATCCAAATCCCATGCCGTCATTGAAGCGGAGATAGAGTTCCGTACTTCCGTCAGCATCATAGTCCATGACGGTGTACTCCAGACCCTTTGCGTTTCTGACGGTTGCGGATGTCCATTTTCGATACGCTTTGGATGTCAGGAATTCGTTCCAGATATCTGAACGGTTTTTCCAGTTCCATGTTTCGCCGTACCAGGCTGTTCCTTCATCACGCCAGCCAGCTTTAATCAGGCCCTTATGTTCGTTCAGACTGGTCGTGTAGTTATGCGCACCGGCTTTGGCATTTGGATTGTATTCCCTGTACAGAATGATTCCCTGGTTGGGATCGGAATACCAGCCGATTCCCTCATCACGCCAGCCGACACTCAGCAGATGATCACGTTCTGCTTTGCTGGTTGTGTAATGATGGTCACCGGCATTGGCGTTGTACAGACGATAGACCGGAACGCTCTGATCCTTCGCAGCATTCCAGCCAAATCCTTCCAGGTTCCAGCCGATTGAAACGAGCATGCTCTTCTCACCGGCTGAACTGGTATAGAAATGTTCACCGCTGTTGGGGTTGTACAGACGATACATGCCGATACCGCCAGTCGGGCAGACATTTCCCTGTTCATTCTGCTTCTGTTCTTCAACGAAGACTGCTTCATCTTCAAACTCTGCTTCTTTGGCTGCGATTGGAATTGCAGGCAGAATGCTGCCGGCAAGTGTGAGTGCCAGAATGCGGCTGAACAGTTTCTTCTTTCCAATCATAAATTTTCCTCCTCTTTTTTCTTTCATTTCTTTTTTAGTTCTTTTTCTTTGCGGAATAGACCGGGCGAATCTTCCTTTTGCAGCAGGCGGACTGGTCCAGCTCCGGCTTTTCATTCCATATTTATTTCTATTTACTTCTCTGCTCCTGCCTTTACAGGATAGACCATGCTGTGTCTTTTATTACACACGGGGTAAAAAAAAGAAACGAACTAAGCTTTCAGAGGTCTCTTTCGGGGCGGAAAGGCGGCAGAATCCCTATGTAAGCGCTTTACCTAAAGAACGAATCAAAACAGATCTGTTGAACGCAACTTATGTATCGTACAATAGACAGGCCGGATGATCCCCGGATCTGTATAAGTCAGCGCTTACAGGACTGTCTTGTCAGAACGGCCCGGGATTTACTTTTTATACCGGTTATTCTATGATTTGAGCGTTTGAAAAGGAGTACATTTCATGACCATTTCCCCATTACAGGAAGCTCGTTACAAATACGAACCGAAGCTTCCGGGAATGCTGCGTCACGGCATTTCCAGCATCAAAGTTAAAGAAGGCGAACCGACTCAGTCTGTTGCCGATCAGGAAACAATCCAGAAACTGTTCCCGAACACATATGGCAAAAAAGAAGTAACCTTCGAAAAAGGCGAAAACACTGCACCAGAAGGCAAACAGGTTGTCGGCGTTATCCTCTCCGGCGGACAGGCTCCAGGCGGACATAACGTTATCAGCGGTCTGTACGATGCTCTGAAAGCAGCCAATCCAGACAACGTTCTGATCGGCTTCAGAAACGGTCCAAGCGGACTGATCGAAGATGATTTCGTTGTTTTCGATGACGACTACATCAACGCTTACCGCAACACTGGCGGATTCGACATCATCGGTTCCGGCCGTACAAAACTTGAAACTGAAGAACAGTTCAAAGTTGCTGCTGAAGTTGCTAAAAAACACGGCATTAACGCTATCGTTATCATCGGCGGTGATGACTCCAACACCAACGCAGCTGTTCTTGCTGAATACTTCGCTGCAAATAACACTGGCGTTCAGGTAATCGGCGCTCCGAAAACAATCGACGGCGACCTGAAAAACGACGATATCGAAATCTCCTTCGGTTTCGATACAGCTACAAAGACTTACTCCGAACTGATCGGAAACATCGAGCGTGACGCAAACTCCGCAAAGAAATACTGGCACTTCATCAAAGTTATGGGCCGTTCCGCTTCTCACGTTGCTCTTGAAGCAGCTCTTGAGACTCAGCCAAACGTCTGCCTCATTTCTGAAGAAGTTGCTGCGAAGAAAATGTCTCTTTCGCAGATTGCCAACTACATTGCTGACTCTGTCGAAAAACGTGCTGCTAACGGCAACAACTTCGGCGTAGTCATCATTCCTGAGGGCGTTGTTGAATTCGTTCCTGAATTCTCCGCTCTGATCGCTGAAATCAACGAACTCCTTGCCGGAAGCAAAGCTGATGCATTCAACGAACTGCCGACCTGGAAAGAAAAATACGAATTCATCAAAAACGGTCTGTCCGAAGAATCCTTCAAAGTCTTCGAAATCCTGCCGGAAAACATCCAGCAGCAGCTGTTCCTCGAGCGTGACCCGCACGGAAACGTACAGGTATCTCTGATTGAATCCGAGAAACTGTTCTCCGCTCTGGTTGCTAACGAACTGAAAGACCGCGCTGCTAAAGGAACCTACACTGGCAAATTCAATCCTCTCCACCACTTCTTCGGCTACGAAGGACGCTGCGCATTCCCATCCAACTTCGATGCTGACTACTGCTACTCTCTTGGCTACAACGCCTTCCTGCTGATCCAGAACGGATTCACTGGCTATCTCTCCAAGATTTCCAACCTGTCCAAACCTGCCGCAGAATGGGTTGCCGGCGGTATGCCAATCACCAAGATGATGAACATTGAGCGTCGTCATGGCGAAGACAAACCGGTTATCAAAAAAGCTCTCGTTGAACTCGATGGCAAGCCCTTCAAATTCTTCGAAGCTAACCGTGACAAATGGGCAGTTGAAACATGCTACCTCTATCCAGGTGCTATTCAGTACTATGGACCAGAAGAAGTCTGCGATCTGACCACCAAGACACTGAAACTCGAACAGGAATAATCAATCCCCTGTAAATAAACAAAAACTGGAGCTCATATGAGCTCCTTTTTCTTTTGCTTTTCGTTCTGAGACCACGCCCGCCTTATGAATGAAAAAAGCACACTGTCCTGTCTTTCTAACAGAACGAAAGACACAGAGAAAGACAGTGAGCTTAAAAACTGACAAAGCGATGATATGTAAATCATTATGATTTTCGTTTCAAAGAAATGCATAGCAGCCGCTGAATGTCCGGAAAGGAATGACAAAGTCGGTCTCGCTGAGCTCGGCGGCTGGATCTGGTTTAAATGGATGAATCAGAATTGCAGTCAGGGCGGAAAGAATCATCTTCTATACGTACGAATTCTTCTTCATAGGCTGCATCTGTCTCCAGTTCACATCCAAGCAGAATGCCTCCATAGATAAGTGCCTGCGCACTGAAGATAGTACCGTCACTGACTCTTCTGTACAGAGCTCCCGCCGGCAGATTCCGTAAAAGAATTCTGGGCTTCCGGGTATTTGGCCGTCTTTCAAAAACAACGCTCTGCACCAGAACCCGGTTTCTATCTTTATCAGAAATCTGCCAAGAGGCAATTCCGGTCTGCGGATCAGAGAGGCGGAAGTAATCGCCGTGAATGATCAGATTCTGCCGGCTTCTGTAAACTTCTGTCTGTTCTTTGACTTCTTCAAGCTGTTCATCTGACAGCTGCGTCAGATCCAGTTCATAACCAAAGGTTCCGGGTGTAGCGACAACCCCTCTGGTTTTCAGAGAAGTCACACGGCCTGTCTGATGGTTGGGTACTGCAGAAACATGGCTTCCATTTGTACTAATGGGATAAAAGAAGCTGGTGCCGTGCTGAATAAAGGTTCGACAGTGTGCATCGGTGTTGTCTGAGCACCAGTACTGCGGGAAATAATAAAGCATTCCTCCATCCATTCTGCCCCCTCCCCCGGCACAGCCTTCAAAGAGCACATCCGGGAATTTTGAAGTCAGTCTGTCGGCCAGTTCATAGACTCCCAGAATATACCGATGGCCAGTCTCCTGCTGCTGTATGGGCGGAAGCGGTTTGGAATAGAAATCAGAAATAGAACGGTTCATATCCCATTTGATATAGTCGATATCATTTTCTGAAAGCAGTCTGGTAAACACGCCATCCAGATAGTCAACCACTTCCGGATTGGCCAGATCCAGGACCAGCTGGCTGCGGCTTCTTGAAGGCAGTCTGACCGGGCTGTTCATCACCCATTCCGGATGAGTACGGAACAGTTCAGAATCTTCAGAGACCATTTCGGGTTCAATCCACAGACCAAACTTCAGGCCTTTGGCATGAATCTGGTCAATGAGAGAAGAGAAAGGCATTCCCAGCTTGTCTTCATTGACCACCCAGTCTCCAAGACCTTCAAAATCACTGTTTCTTGTGCCAAACCATCCATCATCCAGCACCAGCATATCCAGTCTGGCTTTTCTGGCGGCATCTGCAATTTCCAGCAGCTTTTTGCCATCAAAATTAAAATAGGTTGCCTCCCAGTTATTAATCAGAACCGGCCGCTTCTTATTTACAAACTGAGAGCGGATGACATGATTACGGAACATGTCATGAAACTGATTGGATAAACGTCCGAATCCCTGATCCGAGTAGGACATCAGTGCTTCCGGGGCATAGAAGCTTTCATTTTTCTCAAGAACCCAGGAAAAGGTTGAAGGTTCAATTCCCATAGTTACCCGGATCTGATCCAGCTGATCTTTCTGAACTTCCACTTCAAAACTTCCGGAATACATCAGCAGAAAGCCGTAGGCTGAACCGCAGGTTTCTGTGGCCGTTGGTTCTGCAAGAATAAACGCCGGATTATGCTGATGAGAACTGTGTCCTCTTCTCGAAGCAATGGAAAATTCTCCATGTCCAATAGGAACACGCTCCATCATTCTCTCCATGGCATGTCTTCCATGAAAGTGAATGACATCAAAATCACCAGTAGGAAAGTCCAGGCTCATCGAGCTGACTTTTTTAATTATAACTGGATCATTTGAACAGTTTTCAATCTGTACGCTGCGGGCGATCACGTTTTCTTCTTCAAAT
>Jenna_p2__coassemble_1850_pt1 | contig 14558 bp, 15 predicted proteins | sample Jenna_p2__metabat2_high_PE_029 | metagenome-assembled genome bin Jenna_p2
CGCTGGCGATGGTCCCCGACCTGCGCCTTGTACCGCCTGATCATGAATACTACCGCTCACTTTCCAATCAGTTTTTCCAGTACATCCGCCGCTACTGTCCGAAAATTGAAATTCTCTCTATTGATGAATGCTTTGCGGATGTCACTGAGATCATCGGCAAATTTCCCCGTCCGCTCGATCTTGCGGTAACGCTCCAGCAGGGGGTCTATAAAGAGCTCGGACTGAAATGCTCGATCGGCGTCGGACCGACCCGCTTTCTGGCCAAAATGGCTTCTGATATGCATAAGCCCATGGGTCTGACGGTTCTTCGCAAACGGGATATTCCCTCCAAGCTCTATCCGCTTCCTGTAGAAGCCTGTATCGGCGTGGGTGCAAAAACCGTACCGCGTCTGAAGGAAGCCGGCATTGAAACAATCGGCGATCTGGCCGACCCGGACAATGAAGCCATCTGCGAGCAGATTTTTAAAAACTCCTGGTATGACCTCAAACGCCGTATTCATGGTCAGTCTTCCGATGAGCTGATTTACTCGACAACCCGCAAATCGATTTCACACTCCCGCACATTCCCTTCGGATCTGTATTCGATTGAGGATCTGCAGACCCAGCTGCACCTGCTCATTCAGGAGCTTTGCGACAACATGCAGCGCAAGCATAAAAAGGGAATGCAGGTCTCTCTGGTTCTGCGCGATGGCAGTTTCCGCAATAAAGTGCGCAGTGCAAAACTCTCCGGCTATACCAACGATCCGATTGTGATCAACGAAGCGGTCAGCGGCCTGCTCTATCAGGAATTTGAACCGGTGGGCTACCGTCATATCGGCGTATCGGTAGGCTCTTTGCAGGATGAAGACAAGATCATTGTTCAGCCCTCGCTTTTTGATCTGCCGCAGAAAGTCAGCAATTCCGTTCTCGATGATCTCAACGCAAAACTAGACGGAGGAAAGCTGATGCATCTTGGCGATCTTCTTAAAGAGAAAGAAAAAGAGACCGGTACAAAGAGCGATACAAAGACCAATACAGAGACCGCTCAGCAGGGGCAGGGCAGGAATGGAAAAGAGCATGAATAAGCCGGAAACCAGACTTCGCCTGGATTACTTTATTGATCCATCGCTGCGCCTGTATCAGGATCCCAAATCGTTCTGCTTCAACTCCGACAGTGCCGCTCTTGCCCTGTTTGCCCCATCTGTAAAAGGAAAACGGGTAGCAGAGATTGGCTGCAATAACGGTGCGATTCTGCTCTATCTCGATCAGTTTTCTCCGGCTTTTCTTTGCGGGATTGAAATTCAGGAACAGCCGGCAGAACTGGCAATATACAATCTCTCTTCCTTTGCTCATGGCGACTGGCAGATCATTCAAGGTTCCGTAAATAATCCGGATCTTGATCTTTCAGCTGGATCATTTGATGTGGTCCTTTGCAATCCGCCCTATTTTCCGCTTCCGCCGGATAAGCAGGCACAGACTCTTACTTCAAAAGAGCGGGCCCGGTTTGAAGCGGATCTCAATGTGGAAGGCATGTGCCTGAGTGCATCCAGACTGCTTCGCTCCAATGGAAAATTTGCCTGTGTGCACCGACCGGACCGTCTTTCTGAGCTGATGGATGCCTTAAAAAAGGCGAAGCTCTGTCCATCCAGACTGCAGATTGCCTACGATGCAAAAAGCAGCGCAGCCAGTGCGATCCTTCTTGAAGCGGTCAAAGAAGGAACGTGTGCAATGGAGATTGAGCCGCCGATGTGGTATGACCGCACCAGCCGGCCAAAAACAGGACTCCATCCGGCTGTAGCAGAAACACAGAGCCCGGATGAAGCAGAATAATGGCTATGAATTATGAACAGGTCTGCCGGGAATATCTTGCCTATGAGCAGAATGCAAGAGCCCTTTCCATGGCTACGATACAGGCGCAGAAAAATGATCTGCGCCTGTTTGAGGAAGGATGCAAAGAAATCGGCAGAACGCCTTTTGATCTTGATGAAGCCGGACTGCAGGCGGTCATTGACCGGCTGATGGTGCGCTATGAAAACGCAAGTGTTGCCAGACTCTGCTCAACGATCCGCTCGTTCTATCTGTTTTTAAATCTGCGCTTTGACTTCAAAGACATCACGCTTTCTTTACGTTCGCCATCCGTCAGCCGTCATCTGCCATCCTGGATCGGTGAAAAGCAGATGGATGAAATCCTTGAAAGCTTTGATAACGATGAACGGGGAATTCTTGACCGGACAATTCTGATGACGCTCTACTGTACTGGACTGCGGGTCAGTGAACTGTGTACGTTAGAAGACCGGCGGGTCGCGCTTGATCAGCACTCCATCCGCGTGATTGGAAAAGGCGACAAAGAACGCATAATTCCCATCAGCAATGCGTGCGCCAGGCAGATGAAAGAATACAGAGACACTGTCCGCTCGCCGCTTCCATCGTGTTCAGGGCGCTTTTTTGTGACTGTACAGGGAAAGCCGCTTAACCGGCAGTATGTCTACAGGCTGTGCAAGAAAGTCGCCATGGAGCATTCGCTTTCTCCATCGACCTCGGCCCATACCCTGCGCCATTCCTATGCGACCAGACTTGTCGAGCATGAAGTCGATCTGCGTACGGTGCAGGAACTGCTTGGTCACAGCGATATTTCCACGACGCAGATTTATACCCATATCGATTCGCACCGGCTCAGACAGACCGTCGATTCCGCGCTTCCTGATCTTTTTGGAAATACTGGAAGAACGACAGACAGCCAGGTCGATCAGACAGGAGAAAAGCCGGAAAGCGCAGATCATACGGATTGAGAGTGCAGGGAATGAAGAGTGCCGGAAGATATAATTCGTATACGTTGACTGAATCATGCGTTAGAATTGTTAGAGCAGACTGACTTTATCCGGCAGACAATAAAATCAGAAACACCGGATGGTCAGTCATGATTCGATGCCGGTCAGATTTGACCGACGCATCTTATATAAGGAGGTTTAACGATGAGCTGTGAAGGATGCCCGTCTGCGGGCAAATGTTCAAAAGATCCGAAGAGCTGCGGCGTGCAGCCAAATCCGGAAAATAAAATCCGTGCGATTGTACCGATCATGTCCGGCAAGGGCGGCGTCGGCAAATCGACGGTAACTGTTCTTTTAGCGCGCGCACTCCGTCGCATGGGACTGTCGGTTGGCGTATTTGATGCCGATGTAACTGGTCCGTCCATCCCGCGTCTGCTTGGACTGCAGGGTGAACAGGCTTATTCCGATGCACGTAATTTTGTTCTTCCTGTCGTCAGCGAAGACGGCATTAAAACAATGTCTCTGAACTACATGATGGCGGACGAAGCCGATCCGGTTGTCTGGAGAGGTCCGATTGTTTCCAACCTGCTTAAGCAGTTCTATACCGACGTTCTCTGGGGCGAACTGGATGTTCTTCTGATTGATATGCCGCCAGGAACAAGCGATACTGCACTGACCATCCTGCAGGATCTGCCGGTGACCGGTGTTGTCATGGTCACCACGCCGCAGGCTATGGTTTCCATGATCGTTACCAAAGCTGTACGCATGTGCGAAAAGATGGAAATCCCTGTTCTTGGCATGGTCGAGAACATGGCGTACATGAAATGTCCGCACTGCGAAGAGCGCATCAACTTCTATCCGGTTGATGAAAACGGAAACTTCAAGGATCTCGAAGGTCTTGAAGGCGTGAAGATGTATGCGATTCTGCCGATGAACGAACTGCTGCGCCAGGCCAATGAATATGACGCCTTCAACCTGAAACAGCAGGAAGAAGTCAGCGAACTTTTCGATACATTTGCCAGAACGCTCAATGCAGATCTTGACGCGATTGTCGACGCCAAAGAGAAGGCCGGCAAATGAGTCAGGAAATCGTAGAAGACGTCGTCCGTGAATATACTGCCCTTCTTGAACAGGGCGATCTGACATCCGCCATGCCGCTGATCCGTCAGGCAGCCAACTGGGCTGATGTGGATTCGCAGATTCTTGCCGAGCGCATCTATCTGCATGAAGCCTATGACCATGGCATCGACTACCGTACCGGTTTTGACTATGCACTGCTTGCCGCGATGAACGGCGATGTTCAGTCGATGGCTGATCTTGCCATGATCTATGAAAAAGGCTTTGGAGCCACGCCGGATCTTGCCAAGGCAAAATACTGGAAACAGAAAGCCATTGCCGGCGGCTGGAAAGACGAAAGCGAAGACGCAAAAAAAGCCGAAAGCGCCAGGGAATCTGAAGAGTAAATCTGCTCTGCAGCAGGATGACAGTATTAAAAACAGTCCTGATCAGACTTTCCTGCAGCATCTGAAAAATGTTTTCAGGAAGATGAAAGAGAATGAAGAAGAACGGAAATGCTGCATAAGCGGATCCGTTCTTCTTTTCTTTTCGCTGCGTAATGTACGTTTCCCGCGCAGTACAGGCAGAAACCCGCATATTACAAATGTGAATAAGAATCATGCCAAAAAGTGAGGAAATTCGTACATTTTTTGTGGGAATCTTTAAATTTACAAAGAAGTTAAATCTGCATAATTCCGAAGTATCCTCCGGAAGGAAATCAATTGCAGATTATGGAAAATGAATCATAATGTTTTTTTCTTTTTATCCTTTTTGCTTACAGGGCGTGAAAAAGTCAAAAATTGAGCATGTTATACTGTGATCAGTAAGCAGACGTCCGTTCTTCATGAACGGCGCTGCACAACAGATCGGGGACACTGCAATGCGAAAGAAAAAAGCGGTAAGCCAGGCTCTCTATGATGCCTCCAAAGAACTGTTCCTCAAAAAAGGATACGACGCTGTATCCATTGATGAAATCTGTGCAAAAGTCGGGATATCGAAGCCGACCTTCTATGCGGCGGATCTCAAAAAACATGAATTGCTGATACACCTCTATAAGCCGGCCAATCGCGAGGCTGTCCTTTCCCAGGAGGATTTAGAGCAGCTGGAAAATGATCCAGTCAGCTGCTTTCTCGATCTGGTGGACGAAATTATTGAAACATTTACCGCCTATGGCACCAGGCTGCTCAGTGATCTGTATCAGGTGCTGATCCAGGAAAATGCGATTGATGATCTGATTGATGATGGCTGGAGAAACCGGATGATTCTTCTGCTGTCTACAGAGCAGATTCAGGGATTGCTCCGGATCGATCTGCCGCCTGATGAGATCTGTGATCTTGTCTGCTGCTATATTCTTGGAAGCGGATCAAAATTTGCATTAGGCAACCGTGATGCGAGCCTTCAGACCTTCCATGACGGACTGAAGACGCTCTTTCGCATCCGGCAGGAGGAGGTATGGCGATGAAAGCTGCGCAGCGAAGACAGTCCATTGTAAACGCCGGCCTGGCGCTCTTTAAAGAACGCGGATATGACGCAGTCAGCGTGGATGATATCTGCAAAAAAGCCCAGGTCACCAAACCGACCTTCTACAACCATATTTCCAGCAAGCAGATGATTCTTGTTGAATATTTCCAGCAGAAAACCGAAGAGGCGCTTCCAGCCGCTAAGGAGCTGCTTGATGATGACAAGCCGGCTGCTGCATTTCAGCGGCTGCTCAATACCTTCCATGGCATTACCGAAGAAATGGGACCTGAGCTGTATGCTGTCTACCGGACGTACATGTTCAAGGACCCTGGCTATTCTTCAAGCCAGAGTACAAGTATGGAGAAAATGATTGTTGACTGCCTGCGCATGATGCAGGAAAAAGGCTACATTGAAAACATAGATACGCCAGAGCATCTTGCTTCCGCAATTCTTGAACTCAACAACGGCCTGGCGATTATCTGGGCTGCCAAAAATGGTGCCTTCGATTACGCCGAAATCTTTCTGCAGTGGTGCCGGAACATTCTTTCCATCCGCGAAGCGGCTCCTGAATACCTGCTCCCGATTGAAAAGGCGCCTTTAAACCGTTACAGAGATCCTACCCCTGTACAGGCAGATCCTTCTGCACTCTAGTCAGTGAAAAGCACTGAATGGAACCTTACCGTTCTGTTCAGTGCTTTTTTGCCGGATAAGACACAGTACTCTGATCCGACGCTCGTATAGATCTGCGTGAAAAACAGTTGTTGTATCTCACTTCTGCCTCGATTCGTGCAGGCATATACTGAAAACAGTACCGGTAGAATTCAGGAGATGAAGACCATGATTCGCTACGAGTTTTTAAAGGATCAGAATATGAGTGCTGCTTATGACGGCGATACGCAGATCGGTGTCTGCCAGTATGTCGTAACCGATCAGGGATGGGCAATCGTTCATACCGAAGTGCTTCCTGAGTACGGCGGACAGGGAATTGCCAGAAATCTGGTGCTGATGGTTTCCGACGAAGCAGAAAAAGAGGGCGTTCCGGTCATTCCGGTCTGCTCTTACGCCAAAAAAGTACTTGGATAATTTTGCACTGCAGGGAAGGGAGAATCAGAGACCTTCCCTTTTTCGCACGCACTCCAGAAATGGTCTCTGCCAGGCATCGCAGGACGCAGAAAGATGAACATGCTAGAATGTCAGTTATATGAACCAGACTGCGAAAAAAACTATCCTGCTGACTCTGATGGCCATAACCGGCGGCTTTGCAGCACTGTGTCTGATGGAACAGGATCCAACCTGGACACTCTGGCTTGCCGGCTTTGCGTTTGTCCTGTCCATCTATCTGTTCCTGTTTCATTCATCGAAAAAGAAACAGCCAAAACGCCCTGAAGTTCAGTCCGTTCTTGACCCTGAAGCAATAAAAGCGCTCGAAGCCGGACAGATACCGAAGCTGGAGGGCAAACTGAAGCTTCGAACCGGCGAAAAGCTCTTCTGGACCGATCAGATGCGGACAGATTTCTACAATTCAGAACCGTATCTGTTTTATCTGACAGATCAGCGCCTGGTCTGCCTGGATGAAAACTTCCATTTTTCGCATCCTTTGAATGCGATGACCATTACCCGCAAAGAAAACAAGATTTCCATCAAAGCGGGCAAAACGAAAATGACTTTTTTATGCGCTTCTCCAGAGGCCTTCATGCAGGCTCTTGCACTGGCTGAAGCAGCATCTTCAAAATAGCTTTCCCATTCGGTCAGAGTTCTGACCATGCGCCGATTGCACAGAAAGCAGGAGGAACTGAAATGTACGATTTTCCATACCCGGGCAAATATACATTTGTGGATGTTGAGATCCCGAATCTGAACAATGACTGCATCTGTGCGATTTCCATGATCGTTGTTGAAGATCAGAAAGAAGTTCTGCGTCATACCGAACTGATCAACCCGAAGACGTTCTTTTCCGCAAACAATATTGAAATTCACCACATCCATCGAAAAGACGTTCTGGATGCCCGGACGATTGAAGAGTTCTGGGCGGACTATGGACACTATTTCGATGAAGGCTATATCATCGGTGCCCACAATACCCTCAGCGACGTCAGTGTTCTCAACAAAGATCTGGCACGCTATGGCAAAAAGATCCAGGCTACGCATTATATCGATACGATGGCCATCATGGAAAAGTTCTACTACAAAGGAAAACAGAAAAAAGGCGATCTCAAGCTGTGCAACATTGCTGATCATCTCGGCATCGAGATTGACCATCACAATCCCGAAAGCGACGTCAATGCCTGCTATGAAATCGTCCGCTACATGGCGCGTTACTTTGCCATGGACCTTTCTCCTTTTGTAACTGAAATTCCCGAACCGAAGCATAAACACCATAAAAACGATCACAAGCCATCCAGAAGACAGATGAAAATCTTCCTGGCCTTTACCAGAAGACAGATCGCAACAAGAGCGCCCAATACGCTGATGAATGCGAAAAGCGCCAAGATCCTGGGCGACAAAGCCTTCAAGGCTAACGATTACGAGGGCATTATTTTCCATTATGAGCTGGCTCTGGCCAGACACTGGTCATCGCCCGGTCTCTATCTGCGCCTGGCGCAGACATATGATTCGCTCAACATGTACTATGATGCGGTCCGTGTTCTTGACCAGGGCATCCGCAATCTGAAAGCAGCCAATCAGGACTGGCACATTCTTAAAGGCGTCCAGTCCAAATTCAATGATCTGCGCACATCCAGACTGGAAAAGCAGAAAGCACAGGCCAGCCGGAAGCTCGTTGAACAGGCCTCTCATTCGTCCAGAAGCGCGGAAGAAAACGGTGAGGAAAAGCCGGCAAAAGCAGCTGGCGCAAAGAAAAAATCCCGCAAGCCGGGATCTTCAAAACCAAAACAGCTGAAAAAACAGACGGGACAATCCAGCCCTAAAGCGAAAAAGCCGGCATCTGTTTCACCCGCTAAGAAAAAGAAGGCCGAGCCAGCTGTCTGAAAATTTACAAACAAATAATCCGGATCCTGCATCGATATATGAGGCAGAATCCGGATTTTATTGTCGGTATTTATGATCAGGACTGGGATGAATTTTTCTGCTGGAGTTCGTCAAGCTGATGGTAAAGAGCGATCAGTTCAATCGCCAGAATACGGAATTCTTCTGCAGCCATCATCTGATCTTCGGCATGCATGAGCATCATGGAAAAGGGAACGTCCTCTTTGGAGGCCTCCTGAACGATCAGAGAAAAATGCGGTCTCTGTGCAGAGCTCATCGCCAGATCGCCCTCGGCAATCTTTTCTTCTGCAAGCGCAAACTGATTGTCTCTTGCAGCATGAATGGCTTCGATAAAACTGGTTTTGGCACTGCCGCTTGAAGCGATGATTTCCATGCAGGCACTTTCGATTTCTGTCATAGGATCCTCTCTTTGCACAACTGCAGGTTAAGAACTTAACGGCGAAGGGAATAGACGGAGAATTTGAACAGATCGTAGCGGTGACGGGAGATGGAATACTCGAATGGTGTTCCGTTATCGAGAAAGGCGATCTGCTCAACCACAAGAACCGGTTCGATATCCTGAAGGCCGAGTTCTTTGTGGTCGATGTCATTGGAAATATCCGCTGAAGTGATTTTCTGGGCGGCCCCGATCCGCAGGCCAAGCTCATCTTCAATATAGGAATAGATCGAACCGTCGAGAACTTCTTTGGTCACACCCGGAATAACTGTCGGAGACATGTATGTCTGTTCAATGACATAGGGGCGGTCTTTAATCAGACGGACACGCAGAATGTCATAGACTGGATCATTCGGTTTAATATTCAGAGCTTTCGCGATTTTTTCTGTTGCGAAAATTAGCTGGAAGCGCAGGACTTTTGAACGGCCCGCTCCGCTGGTCGCTTTGGTAAAGCCGATTAGTTCGCGCTCTTTGATTTCAACTTCCGGGCGTTCAATGTCTCTGGAGAGAACAAAGCTGCCCTGGCCCTGCTTGCGGTAGATCAGCCCCTCCATGACCAGCATGTCGTAGGCTTTTTTTACTGTCATTCTGGAGCAGCTGAATTTTTCGCACATGGTTTTTTCATCAGGAATCTGTGCCCCGACAGGATAAGTCTGGTCGAGGATGCCGCTCTTCACATCTTCATAAATCATCATGTACTTTTTCTTCATTGCGGCTCCTCCTGTCTATGGATACGGGCAAACCGGTCGGTTTCAGACCTTTTCAGATATAGAAAAACAGACTTTGATGCTAGACATTATACTTGTTTTGATCAAATCGGAACAGTTCCGTATTCATGTTGATTTTTTATGCACAACGTTTCACCCATTCATGCCTGTCATCTGAACGCATTCAGAAGAGGCGAAGATCGTTCTGTCTCAGGAAAGATCTGCAGGATGGATAAGGATAAGTATGTATCTGTATAAGATAATACCGCAAAGGATAAAACATTGCTTCAAACCGTACTGTATCAGCAGATTCAATGCGGGTTCAGAAGCAGAAAAAATACAGAGTCAAGCGTTCTGCGATTCGATATACTCTGGCTGAATCACAGAATCTCATGGCCTGCAGCAGGCAGAAAACTTGAAGAAACAGACCAGCCGGGGCATGCTGAAAAGATCAGAACCATGTAAAAAAAATGGAAGATATACCATCTTTTATACGCAGAAAGGAAGACTGATTCATGGCAAAAAAGAAGACCCTGATCCCACATGTTCAAAGACGTCCAAAAACTGCTGCTCCTGAGCCTGGCAGACCGGAAAACGTTTTGCATTCGCTTGCGGACAGTGCAAAGCCTTCAATGCGTGAGGCATATGCCAGAGGTGAGCTTCAGATGATTGACGGTCTTTGTCTGATCGATATCGGGGGCGGACTTCGCGGGATGTTTGCGGCCGGCGTGCTTGATGGCTTTCTTGATCTGGGGATTCTTGCCGGTCTTTGCATCGGCGTCTCTGCAGGCAGTGCCAATCTGGCGACCTATCTTGCTCTGCAGCCGCAGCGCTGCTACACCTACTATCACGACTACGCCTTCCGTCAGGAGTATGCCTCCATGCACAATTTTGTTTCGAAGCACTCCTTCTTCGATTTTGACTACATCTATTCCACGCTGACCAATTCCGATGGCGAGTACCCGATTGATTACGAGCAGATGATGGCAACACCGGCAAGAATGATTTCTGTAGCCACCAATGCGCTGACTGGCAGACCGGCTTATTTTGATAAGGACCGGATCCGCCAGGATGATTATGCGGTTTTTAAAGCGTCCTGTTCCGTACCGTTTCTGTGTACCACAAATACGGTTGCCGGGATTCCTTATGCGGATGGAACGGTTTCAGATCCCATTCCCATCGACAAAGCGCTCGAACTCGGTGCAAAGAAAATTGTCATTCTGGCTTCCAGAGATCTTCAGCCTCTCAAAGATCAGCCGAGTGCTGAGATCATGCGTCAGGCCGCCGTCTTTACCCGCTATGGCCGTGAGTATCCGGCAATCACGCAGGCTCTGGCCAGACGGAATCAGGTCCATAATCGCTCACTGGAAACAGTCCGCAGACTGGAGAAGGAAGGACGCGCGCTTGTCATTTATCCGCAGGATACGTATTCCGTCCATGCTTTAGGCGGAAGCCAGAGGCAGCTGGAACAACTGTATGAGGAAGGCAAACGAAGCGCGCTTCAGATTCTTGAATTTTTAGGACTGGATGAGATCGTCGAAGTATAATGCGTACCAAAATGGTGCTGCACAGAAGATGAAGGCGGTTTTTCGTTCGTTGTGATACGATCCGGCCGACTTCTCTCTGTCGGATTGGGTATACTTAGAAAGCAGAAAACAGCATCCCGGGATTTTCCGGGATTTTTAACAGAAAGGCGGTGTCTTTAATGAGTATTCTGTCAGTCCTCTCAGCAAAAGCATCGAGCGCTCTGCTCTCGCTGGCCGGCCGCGGCGGTTCCATGCCCGGTTCGATCGCTCTGAAACTTGACCCGGACTCTTTGAAGAAACTGAAATTTCGCGGACCGGTGATCCTGGTTACAGGAACCAACGGAAAAACGAGCACCGCGAACATGATCTCTTCTCTTTTTGAAGCCGCCGGTAAAACCGTTGTCACAAACCGCAAAGGCGACAATCTGAAAGCCGGCATCACGTCCGCTCTGCTCAAAGCGGCAAAACTCAATGGAACCATCGATGCGGATGCGGTTGTCCTGGAAGTGGATGAACTGAATATCCGTCACGTTCTGCCTGTCCTGCCGGTCAGCGCACTGGTCGTTACCAACTTTTTCCGTGATCAGCTCGACCGCGCACGCGAGATGGAGCAGCTTATTGAATCCATCGAGGGCGTGCTTCCTACATTTGAGGGCACGCTGATTCTTAACGGAAATGATCCCAATACCCTGCGTCTGCAGCTCAAAGCGCCAAAGAGCCCGACAGTCAGCTTTGGTCTTGAAGAAAACAGATATTCCAGCAAGGATACAACGGAAGCCAGCGAAGGCAAATTCTGCCCGGTCTGCGCACACCGGCTGGAATACGACTATTACCAGTACTCTCATATCGGAAAATTCCATTGCCCGAACTGCGGCTTTCAGACACCGGAGCTTGATGTTTCTTTGGAAGACATCGATCTTGACCATCAGACATTCAAGTACGACGGCGTCCGGTATAAAGGCCCGTATGAGGGCATGTATTCGATGTACAACTACGCAGCCGTTCTTGCGGTCGCAAAGAAGTTTGGTCTGCCTGCAGAAGCCTTCCGCAAAATGCTGGCAAACGCGCCTCATCCAGCCGGACGCAATGAGAAATTCAGACAGGGTGAAAGGGAAGTCATTCTCAACCTGATCAAGAACCCGACGGGCGCCAACGAAGTTATGAAAGTCATCGAGAAAGATCCGCGCAGGAAAGCTGTCGTGATTGTTCTCAATGACCGTGAACAGGACGGAACGGATGTCTCCTGGATTTACGATACCCGCTTCGAGAAGTTCATGAATAAGCAGACGCAGTGCGTCATCTGTTCAGGTCTGCGCTATGGCGATATGGCTTTACGCATGGACTACGGCGGCTATACAGGCGAACTGCTGATGGAACCGTCTGTTGAAAGCGCAGTTGCCAAAGCGCTTGAGAAAGCCGATACGGTCTATGTAGCCGCAACATATACGGCTTTGCTGCCATCCCGTGCGGCTATTGAAAAGGAGATCGCAAAATGATGCCGGAAACAGTACGATGCGCCTGGATGTACCATGACATCATGGATCTCTATGGCGACAAAGGAAATATCATGACGCTCACCGCCAGAGCAAAACGGCGCGGCATTACATTTGAAGCTGTCCCCGTCGGCATTGGCCAGGAAGCAGATCTGTCGGAATTTGACATGGTCTTCATGGGCGGCGGTGCAGACAAGGAGCAGATGGCGCTGATCCCGGATCTGCTCTCACGTAAGGAAAACATAAAAAAAGCGCTCGATGAGCATACATTCTTTCTGCTGATCTGCGGCGGCTATCAGCTGTTCGGTCACCATTATGAAACCGCCGATCACAATAAGATCGAGGGTCTTGGCCTTCTTGATTTCTATACAGAAACAGGCAAGGGAAAGACAAGATGTATCGGCAATATTGTCATTGATGCAGATCTTGATGGAAAGACGCTCCGTCTGATCGGCTTTGAAAACCATGGCGGTCAGACGCTCAATGTCTCTTCGCCTTTAGGAAAAGTCGTAAAAGGCAGCGGCAATGCATTTGATGCCGGATTTGAGGGCTATTATGACGGAAGAATCCTGGGAACCTATCTCCATGGACCGCTGCTGCCTAAAAACGGCGAGCTGGCCGACTTTGTATTAAGCAAAGCCATCGCCAAACGCAATCCCGGTTTTAAACTGGAAGACCTTGCCCCTCTTAACAATCCATACGAAAAAGAAGCGCGCAAAGCTCTGCTCGACCGTTTCTCGCTGAGTGAGCTTCAGTAACAGAAACAGACTTTTACACAGAAAAAGCGGTCATCTGTCTGGTTTACAGGCAGATCTTCCGGCAGACTCTGCCCAGGATGGGCCTGGCTTGTCGCCAGAGTGCCCTGTGATTAGAATAGGGAAAGATCAGGACCCATTGAGGTCCACGAAAGGAATCTGTACATAACTATGAATCGTTTAGCCGATAAAGTGGCCGTCATTACAGGAGGAAACTCCGGGGTCGGCGCCGAAATGGCAAAACTTTTTGCGGATGAAGGAGCTAAAGTTGTCATCTCCGCAAGACGAATGGACAAACTTGAAGACGTTGCCAATGAGATCCGCGAATCAGGAGGAGAAGTCCTTCCGGTCCGCTGCGATATCGCAAAAGCAGAAGATGCAGATCATCTGATGGAGGGAGCAATCCGCGAATTCGGTCAGATTGATATTCTTGTCAACAACGCAGGCATTCTCGAAAGCGGAATGAAACCCATTGATAAAGCGGATTTAGAAGACATCAGCCGGATTCTTGATACGAATCTCAAAGGCACAATGTACATCACCCGTGCCGCTGTGCGCTATATGGAAGAAAACGGCGGTGCAATCGTCAATATTGCTTCCGTTGCAGGCGTATTCGGATGCGGTCCTGCTGCTTATGCAGCCGCAAAAGGCGGTGTCATTGCACTGACCAAGCATACGGCTTTCCGCTACTGCGGCAAAGGCATCCGTGCCAATGTCATCTGCCCGGGAACGATTCAGACACCGATGAGCGCCAATGCTTCTCATGACGAGCTTGATCCCAACATGATGGCACAGATGTATTCCCATCTCGATCTGAAAGCCGGACTGGCAACAAGCGAAGATATCGCCAATATCGCTCTTTTCCTGGCTTCTGACGAATCTCGCGCCATGACCGGTCAGGTTCTGGTTGCAGACTTCGGCTCTTCGCTCTAAAAAGCATGTATTTCAAAGCAGATCACACCGGAAAAGCGTGATCTGCTTTTTATTCTTTATGCAATAAGACAGGCAGGATCCATTCTCAAAAGAGAAGAAACCTGCCTGTTTTGTGTCCAAAAATTCGAGTCTACTTGTTTCCGATCTGCCCGTCTTTCTGATTCTTGTTGTAACGGGTAATGACGTAGGCGCCATAAAGTCTGCATGCAGCGGCTCTGAGAACGTCGACCATCAGAATCTGCTGCCAGTTCGGATTTTCGAAGACTTCAATGGCGGTATCGCCATTCTGCATGACGCTGTGAAGCATCTGCTCAAGCGTTTCGACAAACCGGTTGAAATCACGTGCCCGGCGCTCGCCGGATTCAATCTCCGTATAGATGGTGATCAGCGAGGCGATTTCCTGCAGCGTAAAGCACTGCTTGAGAACCATGACGACAT
>Jenna_p2__coassemble_1855_pt1 | contig 14516 bp, 6 predicted proteins | sample Jenna_p2__metabat2_high_PE_029 | metagenome-assembled genome bin Jenna_p2
TAATAACACCGCTCTATACTAGATGCAAGCATTATTTGTGATTTTCTTTAAGAATTTCACGAGTTGAAGCCGCTGCTGTTTTTCGTACAGTCAGCTTTTGTACTCTATCGCTTTTGTAAGGTCTCTGTCAATTGAAAACTCCCTGCTGCCTGAAATCTTATTTCTCATCTGGGTTCAGATAGGGCGCCATCGTTCTGGAAGGGGTCTTTTCTTCTCTGAAAGACTGTTTTTTCTTCAAAGAATCCCGGATTCCGGTTAATCCTATTGATTTGCTAGGCTTATACGTTTACTCTCTTGTCACCACAAGGAGGAATCGGTATGCACGCTTTTCTTTTATCCGTACAGAGCCGGCGATGTCGATGCATGTCCGTTAAGACGCTCTGATTCATCTGCAGAATAAATACTCTTCTGCTTCAGAGCCATCCGTCCCGGTACTTTCTCTTATCGTTCTTTTCCATATATATAGGGAGTCGCGTAGGGAGTTTTGAAGACCGGTACCTGATTCAGAGAAAACGGCAGTATACAGAAAACGCAGAGTTGTTCATTCTCTGTTTTTTTGCGATCCGCATGCTGCCTCATATATCTTAAGGAGAATACATCATGTCCAGAATCTATACATCTCCCGATCAGCTGATCGGCCATACACCGCTTGTTGAACTGAGCCATCTTGAATCAGAAGATGCGCAAGATACAAAAATCCTCGCCAAAGTCGAACACTTCAATCCATCCGGATCGGTCAAAGACCGTATTGCCAGACAGATGATTGAAGATGCAGAAAAGGAAGGCCTTCTTAAAGAAGGAAGCACCATCATTGAACCGACCTCCGGCAATACCGGAATCGGTCTGGCCGCTGTTGCCGCTGCAAAAGGCTATCCGGTGATCATTGTTCTTTCGGAAAGCATGTCTAAAGAGCGCCGGCAGCTGATCAAAGCCTATGGCGCAAAGCTGGAACTGACACCGGCTTCTCAGGGCATGAAAGGAGCCATTGCCAGAGCAGAAGAGCTCGCAAAAGAGATTCCAGGCAGCTTTATCCCATCTCAGTTCAGCAATCCCTCCAACCCCAAAGCCCACTATGAAACAACAGGACCGGAAATCTGGGACGATACAGACGGTCATGTTGATTTCTTTGTTGCGGGTGTCGGTACAGGCGGAACCATTTCCGGTACCGGCCGGTATCTGAAAGAGAAGAACCCCGATCTTAAAGTGATTGCGGTTGAACCGGCCGGATCTCCTGTTCTGGCAGGCGGAAAACCAGGTCCGCATAAGATTCAGGGAATCGGTGCAGGCTTTATTCCAGAAACACTTGATCGCGATATTTATGATGAACTGATCGAAGTCACCAATGAAGAAGCCTTTGATGCGGCACGTGAACTCGCCGCAAAAGAAGGACTGCTGACCGGCATTTCTTCCGGTGCTGCATTGCATGCCGCAAAACTAATTGCTTCCCGCAAAGAAAACAAGGGGAAGACAATTGTGGTTCTTCTGCCAGACAGCGGCGATCGCTATCTTTCGACCGACCTGTATCCTGCTGCCTGATGAATTTATGATTTCTGACGCTTTGTTCTGCCTGGGCAGAATGAAGCGTTTTTTTATTGTCTGTTCTCTGGTAGAACAGAAACAGGCAAATTCTCTTTCCTTATATTATTAAGGACAGTTAAATACAGGGATAAAACACGAAAAAGCAGATGGATCCTCCGGAACAGACAGATGCACTGTTTCCTGGATTCGTCTGCTTTTTTATTGATGTTATTTTTAAATCCTTCGTGAATTTCTGCTTATACCGTTTTTCTGCATTTCAAACTGTGTTTCTCCTGGTTTTCTTTCTTTGTGCTCTCGGTTCCATCAATCCCGTTGCTTGCAGCAGGAAGATTATTTTTTTACTGTATCTGTGTCTTTTTTACACTTTATGAATTTTCAAAAGGCTGTTTTTGCATTTCGGCAGAATTGAGATGAATTCAGGAAATTCGAACCAGACTACCTTTTTGGGGAGTGGCCTTTTTGTCAAGCCCCATGCATACTGGCTTTAACTGATATTTAGAAAACAATCACAGAGAAAAGAGAAAAACGTATGAACAAGCACGATCATCTGGCCAGGTTTTTAACCTGCCTTCTTCCCTGCTCGCTGATCATGACCTCCCTGCCGATTAGGGCAAATGATCCAGCCGGGCAGACTCCCAATACAGTTTCTGCACTTCCGGATTCTGCAGGTTCACCTGCCGCTCCGGAAAGTGAACAGCCATCACAGATTACTTCCGCTGGCCGATGCAACTGCGGATCTTGCCAGTCTGATTCAGCAGGTCAGTGTGCCGGTCGCCGGGGCACCGTTTGTCCGTTCAGTTAATGTTACAGATGGCGTTGCCGGCGTCAGTTCTGTGAACTGGACCGATGCAGAGGGCAATTCGGTAATCGGATCAAAAGCCGGATTCAATACGGTTTACTGCGCATCGATCACCATTACCCTGCAGGAGGGTTACACCCCGTCTGGTGCACCTCTGAATGATAACTGGCTGCTTCAAAACGGTGCAGATGAAAATACGATCGTACTTTCGAAAACTTTCCCGATTACCCGTAAAGAGCACCTGACAGTTGATCCGCTTCCGGAAGATGTCACTCTGCTGCAGACCTATAACTCCTTTAAGGCTGTCATGAATTCGACTTATGCTCCAAATCCGGTCGGCATGGGTACCCGGGAAGGCGGCGGAGAGAAGAAACGGATTTACTACACCTATGAATGCCCGGATTACAATCCTGCTCGCGGGGCTGTTAATACAGTTCACTGGACTGCAGAATTCGCTTCCTTTGAAGGTCTGAATCTTGCAGACTTTGATTCCAATGTTGCGCTCTCCGGTACGATCACCATTACCAATGCACCTGTTCTTGACCCAAATCTTGGAGCAGTGAACAGCTGGCGCGATTATACGGTGATTCCGATCGACATCACATCCAGTTTCACCAATCCCTATCGCCTTCCCGTCACCTACTGGTGGATCAAGTCTGACGGTACAGAAGAGCAGCTCTACCGCGGTCTGTTCAATGCGCCGGGGATCGGATCATTTACCATCGAAATGCGCTCCGATGCAACCGATGACTACAAAGCTTCTGCCGTCCGCCGGACCATTACGATCAGTCCCAAAGATGTATCGTCTCTGATTTCTCCGGAAAGAGAGGACTGGGTCTTCATGTCTGATGCCGCACCGCTTACGGTAGATGTCCAGTACGATCAGAACATCCCGTATCTCAGTCAGGATGATTTCACGCTGGGCACCGTCACGAAAATGAGTACAGGTGAAACATTCGATCCCTCAGACACGCTAGAGCCAGGAGACTATGAAGCCCAGGTTGTCCTGAAAGAAGGAATCACCAATTACAAGCTTAATACTCCAGTGTCCGTTCACTTCACGGTCACAAAAGCTCCCCGCACCTGGAGTGATCACTGTGCAAAGCATATTGAGCTCAATCAGAGGTACCCGATTGATCTGACCTGCAATGGCAATGGCGACTATACCTATCAGAGTTCTGCCCCTGGCATCATCCACATTGAATCAGACGAAAACGGAACGTATATGGTCGGCCAGAGCTATGGACAGGCGAGAATTACAGTCAGTGTCAGTGAAACAGATTTATATCTGAGCGATTCCTGGTCTGTGGATGTCAAAGCCGGCTATCAGACGCCGCAATGGGCAAACCTTCCCGATTCTCTTGAATACACCTATGGCGATGAAGGACAGCTTCTCGCTCCGATCTGTACTTCAGATGGCGAAAAGAGCTGGAGAGTCAAACCCGGATCCGGCGATGCCGTCTCGATTGACGAGAGAGGATATGTCACCATCAAAAAAGCAGGAACCGCCGTACTGGAATTCACCAGTACGAAAACAGAAGAATTTGAAGCCTCCTGCATAGAAGTTCCTGTAACTGTCCATAAAAAGGCCATTACCGTAAAAGCCGATCAGCAGGAAATGATTTACGGCGATGCGATTCCAGAACTGACCTGGAGTGCTGACGGTCTTGTTCATGGCGATACATTAGAGGGCATTACCCTGAGTGCTCCGCAGAACCCGGATGCAGGTATCCATGCCATTAGTGTGCAGGTCGATGACAATGCCAACCCGAACTATGCCATTACAGCTGCCGAGGGAAAACTTCTGGTCGGTCAGAAAACGCTGCACATTGTCTGGCTTGAAGATGAACTCATCTACAACGGCCAGGAACAGTTCCCGCGCTATCAGATCATCGGCGCTGTGGAAGGCGATGAGGATCTTGACTGCTACGGATATGGCGAACAGACAAAGGCCGGAACAGGATATAAGGCACAGCTGACTTCTCCAACCAGTCCCAACTACAATCTGGATGCATCGACAACCACCCACATCTATTCGATCCTTAAAAAGGATGCTGTCATCCGCCTGCGAAACCTTTCAAAAACCTACGGCGAACAGGACGAGAACCTGAAATCAGCAGTTCGGTTTGAAGATGAACTCGCCAGAAAAGAGCTCATCGATAAGATTACCGTTATCCGTGAACCCGGAGAAAATGCCGGCAGCTATAAACTGAGCGTTCAGGTTCCCGATGAGCAGAGCAACTTTAACGTTCAGATCGCCAATGAAGGATATCTGACCATCGATCCCAGAATCGCAGCGATCGCATGGAGCTATACGCAGCTGACATATAACGGAAAACCGCAGACACCAAGTGCCAGAGTGTGCGACGGGTTAGTTGGCTCAGATACCTGTGATGTCATCCTTGAAGGCGCCCAGGTCCATGCCGGAGAGAACTACACAGTAACCATTACTGGTCTGAGCAACCCGAACTACACGCTTCACGAATACGAGGTGACATCGGTGCCGTTCAGCATTCGTCCAAAGGATGCAGTCATTACAGCAGATGATCTTCGTAAAACATATGGAACAGCTGATCCGCAGCTGACATTTACAGCGGAAGGCCTTATCGAAGGCGATACTGCCGGCCAGATTGATCTGAAACGTGCAGAAGGTGAAAACGTCGGAGACTATACGATCATCCCGACTGTCACAGACCAGACCAATCCGGACTACAGATTTACCATGAAGCCCGGAACTCTGACCATTGAAAAGAGAAGCGTCACTGTCCGTGCCAAAGATCAGACCATCACCTATGGAGATCCGATCCCGGCATTCGAATACAAAGCAGACAATCTTGTATCCGGCGAGACGCTTGCCGGTATTTCGACAAGCTGGGATGAAGATACAAACGCCGGAACCCATACGATTACACTCACCCATAATTCCGATCTTGATTCAAACTATGAGGTAACCTGTGAAAACGGAACGCTCACGGTTCTTCCAAAAACCGTCGGCATTACATGGTCCGATACAGATCTGGTCTATAACGGAACCAGCCAGCATCCGGTTGCTCACCTGGATGGCATTCTTTCCGGTGATACCTGCACCTTTACACAGAGCGGTGAGCAGATTCATGCCGGAACCTACAGTGCAAAAATCGATTCTCTATCCAATTCCAATTACGCACTTCCAGCTGATGGCAATGCCCAGACCCGCTTTACCATTTCACCTAAAGCTGCCATGGTTACCGCTAATCCAGCATCAAAGACATATGGCGAACCCGATCCGAAGCTTGCCTATACAGTAAGCGGCATTCTGGAAGAGGATACCGCACCGGAAATTCTGATCCGACGCGAAGAAGGAGAAAACGCCGGTGAATATGCGATTACCCTGCTCATCGATGAAGAGAGCTGCCCGGATTACAGATTTGAGCATGTCAATTCGACCTTTACGATCTCGCAGCGTCCTGTAACCCTGAACTGGGATGAAACGCCGCTTGTCTATAACGGAACCCCTCAGCATCCAGCCCTTCATATTGAAGGCATTCTCGATTCCGATACCTGCAATGCAGAAATCACTGGAGCAGAGACCAATGCCGGCACTTACCAAGCCCGCATTGAATCGCTTTCCAATTCCAACTACGTCCTTTCCAAAGATGACGAAACAGCCGAATTTACCATCTCTCCAAAAAACGTCACTCTGAACTGGAAAGGCACCGATCTGGTCTATACAGGCAAAGAGCAGAAACCGGAAGCTGTACTGGAAGGCATCCTGGATGGCGACGAATGCACCGCAAATGTAGATGGCGGAGCAGTTCATGCAGGCGGAGGCTATACGGCTTTCGTTACTTCCCTTTCAAATTCCAACTATGCCTTTGATGAAAAACAGGCAAGTACTCTTTTCTCGATCCGACCGGCAGTTCTGACTCTGAATATCAAAGACGCAGAGAAAACATTCGGTGATCCAGATCCGAAATTTGAAGCCGCACTGGAAGGCTGGCTCGATGAAGAAGAAAACAGACCTGAAGTCATTCTGATCCGTGAAGAAGGCGAAGATGCCGGCGAGTATGCAATCAAGGCGGCATCACCGCTCTTACTGGCGACTACACCCTTGAAACAAAGAATGGAACGATGACCATTCAGCCGCGTTCAATTGACGATCTTTCTGCAACACTGAAAGACCTGCTTCGTGAAAACGGAACCGCACTTGAACAGACACTCGAAGATCTCACCTGGACTGCAGAAGATGGAAGCGAATATCCTGTTACCCTTGAATGCTCCGATCATATTCAGAGTGCTGGCGGAGCATACGTCATGACGATCCGCGGTACAGAAAACTTCACTGGCGAACTAAAACAGAGCTTCGTCGTTCTTCCAGCATCCGGGCCGACCTTCCCAAGAGCCGATGAGAAAACCGCACAGATTGGCAAAGGTACCCTGGTTCTGGATGTAGTGGTCGACGAAACTCTCCCGAAAGCTGAAATCAGTACGACGCATGAAGACCTTCTCAACCAGATTGCTGATTCCGGTGTGCTGAGTGCGATGGATCTGGCTGCGATCGCCGATGGCCATACAGAAACCCTGACCCTGCATCTGCAGGATCGCTCGTCTGATCTGGGTGATCTCTATCCGATTACGACACCTCCGGAAACTGAAGTTCATGCCCGCCTCTTCTCTCTGGCTCTTGAACATCCATTTGGAAATGCTTCAGCACGACAGAATCCAGGAACCGGTACTTCCTCTTATGCAATGCTGGTGACCATGGCACTGCCTGAAGAAATGCGAAAAGAAGGAACAGAACTCAAGCTTCTGTCTGTTGGAAACGGCGAGTCGACTCCGATTGCCTTTACAAAATCCGCAGATGGAACATCCATCACCTTCTCGATTGAACCTGGTATGGTATGCCATCTGATCAGCCAGGCTGAGCTGCAGGAAAATATCGATAAGCCGGAAGAGCCAAACAAACCGGACAAGCCGGACAAACCAGATTCATCCAACTCCTCCAATTCGTCTTCCAACACCTCTTTGAAAAACGAAGGATCATCTGACTCCAGCACCTCTTCTTCCAGCAATTCCAAATCCGCCAATACAGCGATTGGCCAGGCTGCAGATCTTATGGTCTCCCTGATCGCAATGATCGGCGGAGCAGGCGGAACAGTTCTGACGTTCCTTGGCCTGCGCAAGAAGAAACAAAAAGAGGAAGAGCAGTAAGCATAAACATCCAGCATAACGATTCGTCCCCCATGTACCCATCCGTAAATCCGTAAACGTCCTGCTGCACTCCTTTTGAATCCGGCACCTGCAGAACTCTCCTTTTTCCAGGAAGGAAAGGCAGACGGACTGCCCATCCAGACCTGTTTTTCCTTTCCGCTTTTCGACTCTTTGTAAAGACAGCCTGCTTTAAAAAACGGTGCCAGAGCAGGCACAAAGAGAATAAGAATCCTGCAAACGCAGCAGCATCTGCAGCAGACCACTGCGGATTTACGTCCAATCGAATCTGGCATCAAAGAGATGATTTTTCATTCTCTTTGATGCCATTTTTCACTCTTTCACGTCGTCTCTTTCTGGATTGGATACAGTGAAACTGATTCAGGGCAGACACAGATTGAGGACCCATTCTGAGTCAATCAACGCAGGCAGTTCTGTATCTGTACATCTCGGTCGATCTCACAGAAACGAAGACCCGACAGCACAGACGACCAAAGAAGAACAAAGGATCCAAAGCCAGAGAAGCTCCGATACTCCACCAGCCAGTCCCGCGCTGCATCCATCAGAAGAGCAGCCGCTGTAAAGAGCATCTATTCAGTTGAACGCAGATCCAGAACGCAAAAAATTCGAAAGCTGCAGGTCAAGGCAGTTAATAACCAGACCTCAGGATCAGACAGATCCAGATCCAGTAATAATAAAGCAGACCCACAGAACAGAAAGGAGAGAGCAGATGACACCAGATTCAACACTCGAAAACACGACAGACTCCCTGAACTGGCTCATCCCCAAAGATGCCCAGAGAAAGCTGCTCAGTGCGAGAAAACATAAAACAGCCGTTTATCTCTATGGGGCAATCGGCTTTGGAAAAACGCAGACCGTCCTTTCTGCAGTCGAAGGACTGAAGTACCGCCGGATCAGCTGCCAGAGAGGTCCGTTCAGTATCGATACAGACTCATATGAAGATCTTGATGCACTGATCATTGATGATTTGCAGCGCCTGGAAAACTGGGAAGAACGCAGACAGATCCTTGAACTTCTCAGCAAAAAGACAGACCTGTGGGTCATCCTCATCTCAAGGGCACCGATCCCAGGCTGGCTGACCAACCAGCTCTCGCTGCACCCCTTTACGCTGATCGATGAAACCGATCTCAAAGTCGACCTCAGCCAGTTCTACAGACTCATCCGCTCACGCAAATCCGACTTTCCAGAAGAACTCGTCGATCTGATCCGGGAAAAAAGCAACGGCAATCTCTCCGTTCTTCTCTGGGCACTCGAATGGTATGACAAAGGCTACACCAGCACTGATTCCCTTGAATCTAAAATCCGGGAACAGCTCGTCAACCAGGTCGAATACCAGCTCTTTCAGGAATGGCCCATCGATCTGATCGAATTTCTGGCATCACTCTCCGTCTGTGACTTCTTTACAACAGAACTTGCTGAATTCGTCACCGGGAAGGCCCAGGCAGCCCTGCAGATCAGCCGGGCCAAAGAACTCGGCAATTTCGTCATGGAATCCGACGACGGCTATTTTCTTCGCCGTCCCGCTAAAGTTGCCATGGAACACTACGCTCTTAAACAGCTCGGACCCACGCTGATCAAAGACGCAGCCTATAACGCAGGACTCTTCTATGAACTCAAAGGCGATCTGAGCAATGCCATTCACATGTATGAAAAAAGCGGCCGCAAAGACCGCATCATTCAGCTCCTCATCCGCAACAGTTCAAGACACGTTTCCAACGGCTGGTTCTATCCTCTTCGCCGCTATTACCTGGCTTTATCCGAAGAAGAAGCCGAAAGCTCACTCGAACTGATGACCTCCCTTTCCGTACTCTATGACCTGCTCATGCAGCCAGAACAGAGTGAAATCTGGAGGCAGCGCGTAAAAGACAGAACAAAAAGCGACAACGCAGTCCAAAGACGCGAAGCACTTCGCATGAGCCTGTATCTGGACATCTGCCTGATCCATAACGGCAGCAGCTCCATGCTCTCCCTCTTTTCAACCGCCTATAAAATGATGTGCACCAGCGGATTCTCACTTCCCGAATTTTCTGTCACCAGCAATCTTCCTTCCCTGATGAACGGAGGCAAAGACTTCTCCCACTGGTCCGCCCATGACAAAGCCATCGCTTTCTCCTGCGGCAAACTCGTCAGCCGCGTCCTTGGCGCCTACGGAAAAGGCCTTGTCCCCCTTGCCCTGGCAGAAAGCCAGTATGAAAAAGGAAAAGATCCCATCGAAGTACTCCGTCTTCTTTCCCGAGCCGAAGTCGAAATCACCAGCAGCGGAAAATTTGAAATGTCCTTCGTTGCAGCCGCACTCAAAGCAAGACTCTATGTCGCGCAGAACCAGATCGAAGACGCCATCACACTTCTAAGCAAGTTCCGAAAAAGCGCAGCAGAAAAACGGCAGAACGAAATTATCGATAACCTCGACGCTCTGCTCTGCCATATTGCCCTGCTCAAAGACGACTCAAAAACCATCAGCACCTGGCAAAACAATCTTGAAGATACCGGCGAAGAATTCTACGTCCTGCACCGCTATCAGTACCTGACTCTAGTCCTGGTCTGGATCCGCCAGCATCACTATCTGCAGGCCGTTTCCCTTCTCGACAAACTCGCCTACTATGCCGAATACGGCGGACGGACCATGTACCAGATCGAAATCGGACTCTACAGGACCATCCTGATGAAACGGATGAAACATCAATGGATGGAACCATTCCTTGAATCCCTCCATCTCGCCAGCAAACTCCGATTCATCCCCATCATTGCCCATGCCGGACCCGAAATCACAAACTGCCTGGAAGAAGCCGCACCACACCTTCAAACCGATCCAGAAATAGACCAGAAATGGCTCGAACAGCTCCTCATTCAGAGCAGACACTTCTCCTCCCTCTATCCCCATTACCTCCAGGACATCGTTACCCCAGAACTCTCCGCCAACGGACTGCAGATCCTGATCCTTCAGGCAAGAGGCCTCAGCGCAAGAGAAATCTCCGCTCAGCTCTCCTTAAAACTCGATAACGTCCGCTACCACATCAAGGAAAACTACCGCCGTCTTGGTGTCACCAGCAAAGCGGAAGCTGTTCTGCGCGCCAGAGATCTTCACCTGATCTGACCAGCCTGAATCCACTCGATCAAATCGAAAACAGAATTAGAGATCAGAAAACGTAAAAAGCAAAAACGCGAATAAGAAAAAATGATCTTTCCCGTAATTAGCCCCCAACTAGCAAGCATGCAAACAGTCAAACATGCTCTTCTTGAAAGGGGCTTTTCATGTGAGTCGATTAGAAAATTTCAAAATTACAGGATCCAGAGAACAAATCGGTATTTCGGCTTTCATTATTTTTCAGCTACCCGCTTTGCTTTCAGTATCGGGCTATAATATGACTAATATTATGTATGAATGATTTGACAGGAGGATACAGGTTTGAAAAATGCGATTCAATTTAGAGAGTATCCTCTAGATATTGTACTGAATAAACTTCTTGAAGATAAAACAACAGGAAAACGAATTATCTGGGCAACCAACAGTTACAGCGAATATGGAACAAACTGCTGCGACCGTTATGAAATCTCGCCCGGCGTCCTTCAGGGAACCACGCCCATTCCCCTGCAGCCCCGTGCATTCAAAACACTCGAAGCACAGCAGCAGAGAACAAAGTCCAAAGCCGAAGTCTTTACCCCTTCCTGGATTGTGAACAAAATGGTCGGCCATCTCGATGAAGAATGGTTTGGACGACCCGATGTATTCAATAAGGAAGACGGGCAGGACTGGGACACAGTACCGGAAAAAATTGAATTCACCGACGAACACAGCTGGCAGGATTACGTCGACCGCTCCGTCCTGGAAATCACCTGCGGTGAAGCTCCATTCATCGTCTCCCGCTACAACGCATCCACAGGCGATCTCATCCCGATCAAAGATCGGATCGGCATTCTTGATCGCAAACTGCGCGTCGTCACAGAAAACACAGAAACCGAGAAAGACTGGATCAAATGGGCAAAAAGAGCCTATGAAAGCGTCTATGGCTATGAATACCAGGGTGACAACCTGCTCATTGGAAGAGTCAACCTCCTGATGACATTCATCGATTACTACCAGGCATCTTGGGACAGATTACCCGACAAAAACCTGTTATCTGCAATCGTCAATATTATCACCTGGAATTTCTGGCAGATGGATGGCCTGCATGGAACAGTTCCCCTCGGAGTTCCGCAGCCGTTGTTTGAGCAGTTAACCCTCTTTGGATTTGAAGAAGAAACAGATGAAAAAGCTCCACTGTGCACCGTACGCAAGTGGAGATCAAAATCAACAATTCTGTATAAAGAAATTGAAGCGAAAGAAGGCAGTGAAATGGCAGATCGAAAATTTGATGTAGTGATAGGTAATGCGCCTTGAAGAAAGACCATTGCTTCTGTTTGAACTGCGCGGCATTGATCCGCAGTCTCTGGTGGAAAAGGTCATTGAAAACAGGCTGGAACAGATGCTGAAAAATGCCGACAGGCCATCGTCGAGAATTCTCAGTGAGAATATCGGCGAACTGTTTGGAATATAAATGGATGAATGAATCCAGGAAGAAAATGGTGAAGCAAAGGATGGATGCCCTGCCCCTGATTTGAAGGCAACAGACGGTTGCTTGTCCGGATATCTGGATCCGCTCATACTGTATTCATAGAAACGAGGAACTTGTATGAGTACAGGAACAATTCTTAAGCAGCTGCGGGATGCTGCAATGCTGACCCAGAGTGATCTGGCAGAAAAACTGCATGTCACCAGACAGGCTGTTTCCCGATGGGAAAACGATGAAACCGTCCCGGGAACGGATCTGCTTGTAAGACTGTCTGAAGTATTTGGCGTATCGGTAGATGCACTTCTGGAATCTCCGGTGATTCGGTATTGCGAATGCTGCGGAATGCCGCTTGAGCCTTCGATCATGGGAAAGAACAAAGAGGGCGAGCTGGATCCACGTTACTGCAAATGGTGTATGGATGACGGAGTCTTCGCTTACACCGATGCCGATCAGATGCTCGATTTTCTGGTCTCACATCTTCCGCAGGAAGGCATGGACGAAAAGCAATGCCGTGCGTTTTACAGAAGTCACCTGGAAAATCTTCCATACTGGAAGCCCATCCTGTCTTCCGAAAAGGGAGAAAAATAGAGTTCAGACTCATAGCGGAATTATGTCAATCTGTTTTTTCGTTAATGAATAATCACAATATGAAAATATGTAAAGGGGCTGTTTGTGACATGACGATTTGAAAATCGTGCCTGTCGCAAACAGCCCTTTATTGGTAACGCTAAAAATTCCTGGCGAATTGAGTACAGCGGTGATTATTGCTTTCCGTACCAGCCAATGCCTTCTTCTCTCCAGCCATGGGCGATCAGATAGTCATTCTCTTTTTTGCTGGTGGTGTAGTTATGGCTGCCGGCTTTTGCATTTGGATTGTACTGGCGTACAGAGGAATGGTCTTGTTCTCGTCTGAGTACCAGCCGATGCCTTCGTATTTCCATCCGACCTTGACTAAGTGCTCTTTTTCCTGTGCATTCATCGTGTAATGATGATCGCCTGCATTTGGGTTATGGAGTCTGTAGACTGGAATGCCGGATTTCTCTGGAGTTGTCCATCCTTCTCCTTCGTAATCCCAGCCTGCTCTGGCAAGATAGTCTTTTTCATTGAAATTAGCGGTATAGAAGTGTTCACTGGAGTTGTGAGTTTAGAGACGATACATCGCGCCAGGTTTTGGCTTTCCGGTACGGGTTAACAAAGCGCACTCTCCAGCGGGGATTTCTGGAAGCTCTCTGATGTCATATGGCCCATCTCCCTTCTGATACCAGCCGTTTTTATGTCTTCGGTCTTAATGTCTTCGCAATATCTCCTGCATATCCATTTCTGCATCTCAGTTCCATTCTGATCAATAAAAGCCCTCTGAATTCCTTCCATCTTCTGTTTGCCTTTAGGTTTGCAGAGATTGGTTAGTTCAGGGGGCGGTTTTGCGTTATGGACGTTCAGAGTTTCTGACGTCGGATGAATCTATATTGATCAGAGTTGATCAGATTTTTCTGGTGAGATTACTGATCAGCGGACGCCATGCCAGGCGATGCCTTCATCGTTCCAGCCGTTTGCGGTCAGGATGTTATGCTCTTTGAGGTTTGGCGTGTAGTTGTGGCTGCCTGCTTTGGCGTTCGGGTTGTACTGACGGTAGAGCGGTACGCTCTGTGCTTCGTCGGAATACCAGCCGATGCCTTCGTCTTTCCAGCCGACGGATTTGAGGTAGTCTCTTTCTTTTGCACTCAGGGTGTAGTGATGATCACCGGCGTTTGCATTGTAGAGACGGAAGACGGGTACAGAAGAAGTTTCCGGTGCTTTCCAGCCTTCGCCTTCGTAGTTCCATCCGACGGAAACAAGGTAGTTTTTCTCACGGTCGGACGCGGTGTAGAAGTGTTCGCCGGAGTTCTTGTTATAAAGGCGGTGCATAGTGATCGTCTTCACCGCTGGTTTCTGCTCAGAATCCGGTTTCTGTTCGTCTTTCTTTGGATTGAGGACGAATTCCTGTTTTGCGGAATCGGAGATCTGGGTCTGAATGCTTGCGCGTTTGCCTTCTGCTGTTTCGACTTCACCTTTGAGTTCGCCGCTGACTTTGAAGTCTGCAGTGACTTTCTTGACTGCGGATGCTGGGGCGGCAGTGACGCCTGGCAGAGAAACTCTGGCTGTTGCAGGAAGTGCACTGACTTTCTTCTGCAGTTCGCCAAGGGTTGGCGTGCTGGCGAGATCGAGACCGAAGTCGACACGGACAGTATTGCCTTCTTTACTGAAGGATGTCACTTTCATGCCATCAACTGACGGGACGCTTCCATTCCAGCCGAATCCTTCAGGCAGTGTAAAGCAGGCACTGAAGGTCAGTGATGCCTGAGAGAGGGATGCGGTTGATCCGCTTGCACCCTGATCTTTGAGAACAATTTCCACGATAGCTTTGATCTGCTCTGTGGAAA
>Jenna_p2__coassemble_1874_pt1 | contig 14384 bp, 8 predicted proteins | sample Jenna_p2__metabat2_high_PE_029 | metagenome-assembled genome bin Jenna_p2
ACCTCAGAAAACTTTATAGGCTAGTGCCCACCTCAAGAAATTTTAGATTGTCCTTTTTTAATGCCAGAGATGCGAGTCTTTGCAAAAGATGCATTTCTTTATAAAAAGACGGAAATCTGATAAAGTGCCGGTTTGCACACAGTCCGGCAAGATTGCGTTTTGAATTTCGGGATGGTTTAATAACCATGGCTGTTGAGAGCGCCTGTACACATCGACAAAAACAGGTGCGTAAAGCCGGCATCGTCCTTTTTTTGCGAAAAGACCGGGCGTTCCAGAAACAGGAACGCCTTTTCCAGTACGGAAGATATCCAGGTGTGGATGATGCACAAAAATATACGGCATAAGAAAAAACAGCCGTACAGATGTACAGAAGAGGAAGAATTTATGCTTGTAAAAAAACTGAAAGAACAGGTCAGTGAATACGACGGAAAAACCGTAACCCTTCAGGGCTGGGTAAGAACAAACCGCAACTCCAAGAACGTCAGCTTTATTGAATTCAACGATGGAAGCTGCTTCTCCAACCTGCAGATCGTCTACTCGCCCGATATGGAAGGCTACGATCAGGCATCAAAAATTACCACCGGCAGTGCCATTGAAGTGACCGGTACAGTCCGGGCTACTCCGGGAGCAAAACAGCCTCTCGAAATCAGCGCAGACTCCATCAAAATTTTAGGCATGGCTGACCATGACTATCCGCTTCAGAAAAAACGTCACAGTTTTGAATATCTGCGCGAGATCCCGCATCTGCGTCCAAGAGCCAACACATACTATGCAGCATTCCGTCTGCGTTCGGTTCTGTCCATGGCAATCCATACCTTCTTCCAGGATCGCGGATTCGTCTATGTGCATACGCCAGAGATCACAGGCAATGATGCCGAGGGTGCCGGCGAATGCTTCACCGTTACCACCATCAAGGATCAGGACTACGAAAAAGACTTCTTCGGCAAACATGCACAGCTGACTGTTTCCGGACAGCTGCATGTTGAGCCGTTTGCACTGACTTATCGCAATGTTTACACCTTCGGTCCGACATTCCGTGCTGAAAACTCCAACACGACACGTCATGCTGCTGAGTTCTGGATGATTGAACCGGAACTTGCGTTTGCGGATCTGTCCGACAACATGGATGTCATCGAAGACATGATCAAATACTGCATCAACTACGTTCTCGAACATGCACCGGAAGAAATGGCTTTCTTTGAACGTGTCATCGACAAAGACTGCATTCAGCGCATCACCAGAGTCGCCAACAGCGATTTCCGCCGCATGACGTATACCGAAGCGATCGAAGAGCTCGAAAAAGTCAAAGACCGCTTTGACAACAAGAATATCTACTGGGGCATGGACCTGCAGTCTGAGCACGAACGCTACATCTGCGAGCAGGTTGTCAACGGACCAGTCTTCCTGACGGACTACCCGAAAGAAATCAAAGCCTTCTACATGCGTGAAAACGAAGACGGAAAAACCGTTGCCGCATGCGACCTTCTTGTTCCTTATGTCGGCGAGCTCGTCGGCGGAAGCCAGCGTGAAGAGCGCTATGACGTCCTCAAAAAGAAAATGGACGACATGGGCATGGAAGAAGAGTCTCTGCAGTGGTATATGGACCTTCGCCGCTTTGGCGGATGCGTTCATTCCGGATTCGGTCTCGGTTTTGACCGCATGCTGATGTACCTCTCGGGCATTTCCAACATCCGCGACGTACAGCCATATCCGCGTACCGCAAGAAACCTGATTTTCTAATTCATTTCAAACTGTTTTTACTTACCCGCAGCCGCATTTTTATGACTGCGGGTTTTCTTTCTGTTCTGACCGCTCTCTGCGCTTTCAGTTTCTGTTCTTTTCTGAACAGATGACAGAAAAGAACAGAAACTGAAAGCGGAATCACCAGCGTATCCGGTTGCGGTTGTTTAGCATCTGTTTCTCGGTTAGAATTTTAAACAGGAAAGATTTTCTGATCTTTGCTGTGCTTCTTTTTCCGGCTGCAGGAAAAAGGAAAAGAGCGGCAGAAGGGAAGAAAGAGAACGGAGAAATGATTATGAAAAAACTGAGAGAAACGGCCTGTACGATGCTGTTAAGCACGGCGCTCTGTACAGGTATGACTGTTCTTCCGCTGCAGGCAGCAGGAGGAAGCTATACCCTGTATCGTCTGTACAATCCAAACACAGGGGAACATCTGTTTACTCCGCGAGCCAATGAAGTCTATTCTCTGATCAGCCTGGGATGGCGCAATGAAGGAAAAGCCTGGGATGCTCCGGAGGAAGGCTGGTATGTATACCGGATGTACAATCCCAATGCAGGCGATCACCATTACACGATGGATGAAAACGAGAAAAACGTCCTGACTTCCCTGGGCTGGAAATACGAAGGCGTAGGCTGGGCGTCGCCGGATCTTGGCTGGACACCAGTCAAAGAAGCAGACGGTGATCCGATTTACCGTCTGTATAATCCCAATGCAGTAACCGCATCGCACCATTATACGGGCAGCGTGCAGGAAGCCAATGCGCTTCTGCGACTGGGCTGGAAATACGAAGGCGTCGGCTGGTATTCCCTGCGCCGGTAACATAGCGACCCGCTCACTAACAATTTACTGAACCGGATTTATGCTCTGGAGTTCTGTTTCATGCAGAATTCCGGAGCTCTTTTTCTCTTCTATATACTCTGCATCTCTGTATACTTTGCGTCCTCCGTAACTCTCTGTTTCTGTCCGTCACTCGATTGGGCAGTCTCCCGTCTTTCCCGTATCCCCTCTTTCTCTGCCCGGGCGGACTTAAGGGGCACAAGAGAATCTTCTGAGGATTAAAAGCCGTAAGATATCCCAAACAGCCCGGAAGAGTATGACCGGGTGTCGAGGTGATGAAGGATGAAAGAAGCAGAAAAAGCCGCAGCAGCCGGCCAGAATGAACGGATCCGGCAGTTGAGGCAGGCGCGGGGACTGGAGAAGGCAGATCTGGTTTTAAAAAACGGACGGATCGTCAATGTCTTTACGCATGAACTGCTGGATGGCGATATTGCGATCTGTGACGGACGCATTGTCGGCGTTGGTTCGTATGGAGGAAAGAAGAACATCGATCTGAAGAAAAAGACCGTTGTTCCCGGACTGATCGATGCCCATATCCATATTGAAAGCACAATGGCAGCTCCTCTTACAGCCGCATGGCCAATGCTTTCTAGAGGTACGACGACAATTGTTGCCGATCCGCATGAAATTGTAAATGCGGCAGGAACTGCCGGTCTGGATTTCATGATTGAACAGGCCAAAGCATCCCCGATCGATATCCGGATCATGATGCCATCATCTGTACCAAGTACAGAATTTGAAACAAACGGAGCAGGACGTCTGCGTTTTGAACAGATGAAACCGTATGTGGAAAGCGGACAGGTATTCGGTTTAGGCGAAGTGATGCGCTTTGGCGATGTTTTAGAGGGAGAAGAGCAGATGAATGCGATTCTTTCCGGCTTTGAAGAGATGCCGCGCGATGGACATGCGCCGGGTCTGAATGAAAAGGATCTGCAGGCATACCGGCTTGCCGGTATTGATAACGATCACGAAGCGATTACCGCTCAGGATGCGATTGACCGTCTGCGTGCCGGCTTTCATCTGCTGATCCGCGAAGGATCCGGTGCCCGCAATCTGGAGGCGCTTTTAGGCGGACTGATTGAACGGCATATTCCGCTCGATCACTGTTCATTCTGTACGGATGACCGTCATCTTGAAGACATCCTTGAGGAAGGACACATCGACCGGTGCATCCGTCAGGCAATGGACCTTGGTGCCGACCCCTTTGATGCCATCTCCATGGCCACCATCAATACAGCCCGTCATTACGGCATGAAAGACAAAGGCGCCATTGCTCCTGGCTATGCTGCCGATCTTGTAATTGTTGATAATCTGAAGCATTTCCATATTGAAGATGTCTATAAAGACGGTGTATCTCTTTCAGAACTTGAAAAGACCGCCAAGCCGGCAAAGATCGAAGCCTCTGATGCGCTGAGATCCAGCATCCAGCGCAAACCGGTCAGCGCAGAGCAGCTGGTTATTCCGGAAGGTCTCCAGCATATGATCGAAATCGTGCCCGGTCAGCTGATTACCCGTCATCTGATTGCGGACCCGGCAAAGCGGGAAGACAAAGATTCCTTCAATCTGCTCGTCAACTGCGAACGTTATGGAAAAACTGGAGAGATCCAGACCGCTCTGGTATGCGGCTTTTCGCTGCATGGCGGTGCGATCGCATCTTCCTATGCCCATGATGCCCATAACATTCTTGCTCTTGGCGACAGCCGGGAAGATCTGGCTCTGGCAATCAATACACTGATTGAACAGCAGGGCGGCTATGTCCTTGTACGGAACGGTCAGGTTGCAGCAACCATTCCCCTGCGCATTGCGGGTGTGATGAGCGAAGAAGATGCCAGAACGCTTCTTGCCCAGCAGACTTGCATGAGTAAACAGCTGCGCCAGATGGGACTGCCTGAAGATATTGACCCGTTTGTTAATCTGTCTTTTCTCGCCCTTCCGGTCATTGGAGAAATCCGTCTGACAGACCGCGGCCTTTTTGATACGGAAAAGCAGTGCTTCCTGCATAACCCCATCATTGATTCAGACGAAGAATAATCTGTCCATACAGGAAAAACTCCTGCAGAAAAGAAAAGAAAAAACGAAGAAACGCATTCTGCCTGTCCTTGACAGGGCAGCCATTAAGACTGATCGCGCGCTTCTTCGTTTTTTGCTTCTTCTGCTTCTGTTCCTTGTTTATGTCCTCTATTTCTGGCCGATTACATCCGGACTTTTGCGCTTTGCGCCATCGAGAATCGAGCGGATCGCATCATACAGGCTGGGTTTTTCCTCGCTCAATGGACCTGGTACATTGTCGACAATCGAGGAATAGCAGACCGAGCCGGTCAGTTCAAGAATCATGAAATAGATCAGACGCGGCTGTTCAAAATAAATGCCGCAGCTTTCCGCCTTCTGTTCAAACCGGGATTCAACATCAAAGAAATCCTCATTCATCGTATTTCTTAGCTGTTTGTGAAAAGCACCCAGAGAGAGATTGCGGCGGATGAGCCGCAGCAGAATCGGATTTTCTTCAAGCTGGCGCAGTACGCTGGAGATCATGAAAATGACCGCATCATTAAAATTCCAGATATCCTGCGCATCGAGTTCTTCCTGCGCACTTTGAAGCAGCCTGGAGGCTTCCCGGGTAATCAGATAGTCACGGATTTCATACTTGTCCTTGAAGAAAGAATAGAAGGTGCCTTTGGCTACGCCGGCCTGGGTGGTGATGTCCGAAACGGAGACTTCCTGCATGTCCCTGCTGGTAAGCAAAGACAGGGCGGCGGAGAGCAGGCTGTTCTTTTTATGCAGTTTGTTCTGCTGGGCTTTGCTTGACATAAACCCAGTATACTCCAGACTTCGAAAAATGACCCTTAGTCAATATTTAGACAAATCGGCTTATGTGACCGCTATACTTTCGGGTTCAATAATTGACCACTGGTCAATTTCTGAATAAGATTGCGGGTGTGAAAGGAAATAACACCGAATAGAACGGAAAAGAAAAAATCACAGCTTATGGAAAAATGTTCAAAGTTTATTGTAAAGCACCGAAATATGATCCTGCTGATTGCAACGATTCTTCTGATTCCTTCGATCATCGGGTACTTCAATACCCGGGTCAACTACGATATTCTGACCTACCTGCCGAAGGATTCGCCATCCATCGTGGCACAGGACCATCTGGGAAATGATTTTAATCTGGCCGGCACGGCAATGGTTGTTGTCGATGATACGCCGGACAAGGAAGTAGAAAAGCTCGAGAAAGAAATCGCGCAGATTCCAGGCGTCGACAAGACGCTCTGGAGAAGCGATATTGCCGATCTTTCCATTCCTAAAGACGCACTCCCGACCCAACTGAGAGATGCGCTGTATGCGGACAACGCGACGATGATCATCGTCACGTTTAAAGAAGCTGCCGCAAGCGATTCTACGATGAACGCGATTGAACAGATCAAGAAGATCTGCAGCGACAACGCGCACGTCGCCGGATTCTCCGCAATTACAGCGGATACTAAAGCGATGATCGACCGAGAGACGCCGATCTACACCGGCATAGCGGTTCTGCTTGTTCTGCTGGTCCTCTCGCTTGGACTGAAGTCATGGATCGCGCCGCTGATCTTCATTGTCGGCATGATTTATCCAATTGCCTATAACATGGGTACCAATATTTTCCTGGGAGAGATTTCCTACGTAACCAAAGCACTGAGCATGATTCTTCTGCTTGCGGTTTCCATGGACTATTCCATCTTCCTGCTGCACCGCTATCAGGAAGAGAAAAACCAGGGCGATTCCAAGGAAGACGCGATGGCCCGCGCTATTCACGCGACATGGACATCCATTACAAGTTCGTCCATTACGACAATCGCCGGCTTCCTGGCTCTGCTCGTCATGCAGCTGACCCTTGGACGGGATATCGGTATTGTCATGGCGAAAGGTGTTCTGTTCGCCGTTCTGTGTACCATTCTGATTCTGCCGGCTCTGCTGATGTTCTTCGACCCATGGATCGAAAAATGGACGCACCCGGTTCTGATCCGTCCGTTCCCGAAATTTGCGGACTGGGTCGTACGGCATCATAAAGCCATTCTGGTTGTCTTTGCCCTCCTGTTCCTGCCAGCCGTTTACTGCAACGCACATACCGCACAGTATTACGACCTGGCTGCATCGCTTCCGGACGAGCTGCCAAGCGTACAGGGAACCAATGAACTGAAAGACAAATTCGACATGACAACTTCGCACTTCATCATGGTCGATGATTCTCTGTCTGCCTCGAAAACCGAGCAGATGATTGATGAAATGGAAAACCTCGATGGCATCACAAGTGTCATCGCTTACGAAAAATTTGTCGGACCGATGATTCCGGCTGAACTCGAACCGAAAGCCATCTCCGATATTCTTGAGGCCGGCGGACGCAAGCTGATTCTGGTCAATACGTCCTACCGTTCCGCTACAGACGAGCTGAACAATCAGATCGATGATCTGTATGCGATTGCTTCCAAATACGATCCGGATGTCCTGATTGCCGGTGAAGGCAACATGACCAAGGATCTGATCAAAGTTACCGACATCGACTTCAAGATGGTCAACCTCGTTTCCATCCTGGCCATCCTCATTATTATTGCGATTACCTTTAAATCGTTCTCGCTGCCTCTGCTTCTGGTTCTGTGCATCGAGTTCGCCATCTTCGTCAATATGGGCATTCCATATCTGACCCATACCGCTCTGCCGTTTATTGCCGGCATCGTCATCGGTACCATCCAGCTTGGCGCCTGCATCGACTACGCAATTCTGATGACATCCCGGTTCAAGGAAGAACTTTCCAAAGGCAGGAACGCTACAGAAGCTGTCCGCATTGCGATTACGCAGACCATGCCTTCGATCATGACCAGCGGTCTTTCCTTCTTTGCCGCATGCTCGGGCGTCAGCCTGATCGCAAAGATGGACCTGATCAAATCTCTGTGCACCCTGCTTGGCCGCGGCGCTCTGATCAGTGTCATCGTCATTCTGACCGTTCTTCCAAGCCTGCTTCTCTTCTGCAATAAATTCATTGCAAAAACCACAAAAGGCTGGCCGCGTGTTCTGGATCCCAAAAATGCTAAAAAAGCAGCTGCTTCTGCTGCTCCTGAAATCGAGAAAGCAGACATTGTCTCTGCTCCTGCAGATGTAAATGCAGCTGCTGTTTCGAGAGTATCTGCAGAATCCAGCATGCAGAGAGCGTTCAGCCATCTGATTCACCCCTTCGCAAAAATGTCTTCTTTTAAGACTGCAGAAGGCCGCTGCTGAAGACAGCCCGTTTTAGAAACGAACAGCGGACTTTGAACAGCTCATTTTATGGAGCGTCTATTCTGACGCTCCGGCTGTTCGGCCGCTTAACCCCCATAGATCCGCCCCGCAGGCTGCGGGCGTGTGAAAGGAAAACTCGCGTATGAAAAAATCCATTCAGATTCTTGGCGCGTCTTTATTAAGCAGCGCCATGGCACTCAGCGCTATCGATGCTGCAGTGTTCGCTAAAGAAGATTCATCCGCTTCGTCTGATTCTTCCGAAAAGATCAGCGAAGAAACAAAAGATACAAAATCCAATGATCTGAAAAAATCAGAAACCGTTTATACCATCCTCAATGAAGACGGAAGCATCAGCCGTACAATCGTCAGCTCCTGGCTGCACGATGCCAAAAGTCTTGGCAAAGTTAAAGAAACGCTGGATCTCAGCGACGTACAGGATGTCAAAGGTGATATAAAACCGGAAGTCAGCGGCGATGTATATACGTGGAACACTGACGATACCGATCTTTACTACCAGGGCGAAAGCACAAAGAAACTGCCGATTCAGGTATCCGTTTCTTATAAGCTCGATGGCAAAAAGATCAGCGTAAAAAATCTCAAAGGCAAGAGCGGTCATCTTGAAATGACAGTCACCTTTGACAACACTCTGGAAAAGACCGTTGATCTTGACGGCAAAAAAGTCAGAATCCATCCTCTGTTCCTGGCCGGCGGTCTGCTTGATCTCGACCATGCCGTATTCTCCAATATCGAATGCGAACAGGGCAAAACGATCAATGACGGCAACCGTGAATTCCTGCTCTTTGCTTCCATGCCAGGTCTGAAAGACACCATGGACAGCGCAAATCTGCCTGAACTGACCGATCGTCTTGATGCAACAGATGATGTTGTCATCAACGCTGATGTCAAAGACTTCAGCGTTCCACAGATGTACCTTGGCGCTACCAATGAAATCTCGCTCGAAGAACTGAGCGATGTAGATGAGCTTTCCCAGCTTGCCGACCAGCTTGCTCCTCTGTTTGACGGCGCAAGCCAGCTCGAAGACGGAGCCGGCCAGCTCGCTGATGGAACCGGAAAACTCGTTGACGGTTCACATTCTCTGACCGCCGGTCTGCATCAGCTTAAAGACGGATCGGCTGCACTGTTTGATGGTACCGACCAGCTTCGCGCAGGTGTTGGCGAAGCACAGAGCGGAACCGCAAAACTGAAAGACGGTGCCGGCGATCTGGATAACGGTCTTGCAAAACTTGAAGACGGATCCTCCCGCCTGGTTGATGGAACGGCTCAGCTTGAATCCGGAAGCGCTTCTGCAAAAGAAGGCATGGACAAGCTGAAAGACGGTTCAGATCAGCTTGCCAGCGGTACAGAAAGTCTGGAAAGCGGCTCTGCAAAACTGAGCAGCGGAACAGCACAGCTCAAAGAAAAAACGGATTCACTGACTGGTCCGAACGGTCAGCTGACCACAATGGCCAACGCATTCCTCACACTCAATAACGGTGCTAAGAGCCTGAGCGAGGGAATTCAGTCCTATGAATCTGCAGCTGTAGACAACACAGCGAAGATCGCCCAGGGCGCAAACGGCTTCAAGACAAAATTTGATGCCGGTGCTGCAAAAGTCAAAGACGGTGCGACCGCTGTAAAAGGCGGATCCTCCCAGATCAGCGGCGGACTTGAGTCACTTAACAAACAGCTTGACGGCATGGATATGAGCAAACTGAACACACTGTCCGGTCAGCTTAAGGCAGCCGCAAGTACGCTCAGCAGCCAGAAGCAGACTCTGGATAAAGATCTGCAGACACTGGCTTCTCTTAAAAGCAGTCTTGGCACAGCCGGTGCAGGCCTTGCCTCCGCTTCTGCAAGCCTGAAAGAAGGCGCCCGGGGAATCGGTCAGGAAGCCGCTGCAGCCCAGGCACAGATCACAGCCGCAAATCAGCAGATTGCCGATCGTAATAAACAGCTGCAGGCCGCATCTCAGGCAAAAGCATCTGCTTCTTCTGCAATCGCTTCTGCTAAAACTGCAGCTTCCAGCGCCGCAAGCACAGCAGCTGCAGATGCTTCCCAGGTTGAAGCAGCGCGTCAGGCAATCGCCGCTGCAGCTGCATCGACAACCGATGCCAATACAAAAGCCGCTCTGCAGGCAATCGTTCTGCCGGATCTGACAGCTCTCAGCTCCGCAGTTGCTTCCAGCTCAACCGCAATGGACAATGCAGCAGCTGCAGTTAACGGCCTGCCGGATTCGCTTACGCAGATTCAGGTCACCGTACCGTCCATCTCGCAGGCAAACCTTACCAAAGTATCCGGTGCGCTCAGCACACTCTCTTCTCTGAATACTTCAATTGACAGTGCAACTTCCGCTCTGACTTCCCTTGGAAGCGACCTCGATCATGCAATCGGTGCTCTGCAGACACTCAGCCAGAGCCTCGATCAGGCAGGCAGCAGCACAGATGCAGCAGACCTGTCCAAACAGGTAGCTGCTCTGAAAACAGCAGTTTCCAAACTGGATGCCGGCGCAAAAACACTTGATTCCGGTGTAGACAGCCTGCAGACCGGTCTTGGTGAACTGACCAGCTCGACTTCTGCCGGCATTGCCTCCATTGCAGAAAACGCACAGAAACTCAGCGATACCCTTTCTTCCAGCAATGATCAGCTCAATGCAGGCGCTAAACGTCTGACAGACGGAACCCAGCAGCTCGCTGACAGCCGTCAGACACTGCTTGATGCATCCAGCCAGCTGTCTGATGCCATCCGTTCTCTCGATGATGGTGCAAGCCAGCTGTCCAGCGGTGCTTCCCAGGTCAATGCAGGAGCTAAGGCTCTGCAGTCCGGTCAGATTGAAATGATCAATGGCGTAACAGTTCTCTCCAAAGGAGCAGCAGATGTTCATAAAGGCATGCAGGATCTTGATGCAGGCATCAAGACTGCGAAAGCCGGTTCAGCTCAGCTGTATACAGGAAGCACGGCTCTGAATGCCGGAGCCGCTAAACTGGTTCTTGGATCGAATGATCTGTATACAGGCGCAGCACAGCTGAAAGACGGTACAGCTCAAGCAGATGACGGTGCTGTTCAGCTCGAAGATGGAGCCGTTCAGCTTGATTCCGGTGCAGCGCAGCTCAAAGATGGTGCAAGCCGCCTGAATGAAGAAGGCATGAGCCGTCTGAAAGAAGTCCTCAACTGGGGTGAAAACGAAATTCATCTCTTTGAAAAACTGTGCAGAGAAACAGCAGACTTCAACAAAGAAAACTCCAGCTATTCCGGTGCTCCAGAAGGCGCACAGACCAAAACCCGTTACATCTTCAAGATGGAAACGGAAGAGGAATAGAAACAGTTTTCCTCTCTTCAAATCAAATACAGAAAACAGCTCAGCCGGTCTGAAAAAAATCAGACCGGCTTTTTTGTGCAGTAAAGAAATACCTGTCAATCCGGCAGGCAAAATACAGCAAGCCAGGTATAGAAGAAACAGAGATGGCAGAGAATGAAACCGCCTTCAGAATGAGCAGCTGAATGAAAAAAATATGTCAACGAAAAGTGAACATCTCCTGCCGGTTATTTAATGGTAATTTAACCTTATTTAAAGGAGATATTAAAAATGCTGTCTTTTGGCTGTGAAATTCTGTTTCGAAAATGTCTAAGATACGTGAACAGAATTTAATTTGTTAATCTTCGACGAAAACACACATTTTGCAACAATCTTTTTTCGCGCCCTTTACCTAAAGAACGATTGTGATTTCACACAAAGCGGTTTGTTTAGAAAATATTAAGGAATTATTCCGGTCGTTTTGCTTCCATTTTTCAAAGTTGGTAATCTCTTTTCTGCGAGTAAGGAGGACCAATGATGAATCTGAAAATCACGAAGTCCGCAATGGCAGTTGCGGTAGCCCTCATGATTGCGGCTGGCAGTCCGGTCAGCACGGTTCTTGCACGCGAAAGCAGCGTGAATGCACAGACAAAAATCTCTGCGATTGAACCGAATACGAATTTCATTCACGGAATCGACCGGAACCAGGCCACCCTGAAAAACGAAAATGGACAGACCGCCTATAAAAAGACAGGCGAAAATACGATCAATGGAAAGACCGTCTACTTTGACCAGTTCGGCGCTCCGGCTTCCGGCGTGCTTGAAACAAAAGACGGCAGCTACCGTTTTGATGAATCCGGTCAGCGCATGACTGGCTTTGTCAAAGAAGAAAACGGAACGGCCTGGTATGACGAACAGACCGGCCTGCGCGCAGACAGCGAGCAGAAAATTGAAAAAGACGGCAAGACCTACATCCTTGACGAGAATGGTCTCGTACAGGGCGCTGGATGGGTCACCTTTGAAGGTCAGGAATACTGCCTCGATAGAAACGGTGCAGTCATTCAGAACCGCATGGAAACCGTCGATGGAACGATGTACAGCTTCGATGCGCAGGGACAGAAGGAAGTCAGCGTAAAGAAGAACAACTACATCTTCGATGAAAACGGAAAAGGCAAAGAAGACCTGAGCGGCTACGATAAAATCGCAGCTGCTGCCAAAGCCCAGGTAGGCGCAGCACAGGACTGCACGATGCTTGTTACCAATTCGCTTAAAGCAGTCGGAATCGATTTCCATGGCGCACCGGAGAGCTATCTCTCTCTTGGCCCCATGACAGACAATCCGGTTCCCGGTGACATTGTTGTCTATTCCGGTCACGTTGCCATCTACATCGGCAACGGACAGGCTGTTCACGGCGGATGGAACGGATGGACTACAGAGATCTTCTCCGTTAACTGCGCATCGCCGCTGATCGGCTATGTGCACCCCACTCTGCCTAAGGCATAATCGAAAATACACAGTAAATCTTCATGAAAACGGCCAGTCAGAACTGGCCGTTTTATCGTTAAGAAAATGTAAACGCTATATTCAGATAGCATAAAGCCTGAAAGCGCTACAATTAATAAATTATAAAGATGTCGGGTGTTTCTGCATGACAAAGCCCATGCGGAGATGAAGTATACAGCCATGGAAATCAGCAGCAGATTTCCTGAATACAATTTCCTTTCTTTTTTCTCTTTTGAAAAGTCCGGCTCTCGCCCTCCGGACTTTTTTTCTGCCTGAAAAACAGAATCGAGCTTACCGGATGATTCCAGGTCAAAGCGTCCCAGTCTGGTCAGAAAGTGTGAATCCAGATGGCTGTCTTTCCTGCGGGAGCAGATCGGAATATTGATCAGAATATTCAAAGGAACAGATGATATTCCTGTATAAACAGAGAAAGAATATGGTAAATCGCTTTTGCGTATCGATGTGCTTTTCGACAGAAATGCAATATTTTCCGGTGTCCGTTTAGCCGCCTGCAGACAAAAAAAAGGATGCCTGATCACGGGCAAACCAGCAGCCAGGAAAAAGAATGCGACACAGTAAGACCAGCTTAAAATTGATGAAGATTCAGAGCGGGATTTTCTGAAAAGAAGCGAACTGGCAGGGGCTGCTGATCCAGTCATAACGCAAGTAAACAGATCCTTCTCTGCATGGAAAAACCGGAAACGCTTCCAGTGCTTCCGGCGCTTCCGGTATAAAAATCGAATCAAGAACGTATGAAGAAATGTCATATAGGAATAAAGGAAAGATAAAGAAATATGAGCGTTATAACGCCGCTCTGCGCTGAAACTGCTATTCTATAGCCAAGGAAATCAAGCAGCAGATTTCCCCAAAATTCATAATCATTTTTTCCTTTCTTTTTTCTCTTAATTTTCTCTTATCTCTTTGGCAGATGCGGACTCGCCCTCTGCACTGCCCACTGTGTTCCTGAATCTGAAGTGCCCGGGGATTGCCCGTCCCCGTTCAGATCAGAGAACCGCTATCATTCTGGATCCGGTCCGCCAGCCGGATCCTTTTTTATGTCTCCCAGAGCGGCAGGAGGAGAAAAGAATGAACCGGGAAGAAGGGAAGTTACGCCTGCAAGGCTGGATCCGGATGCTGCAGATTGGAAAAGAAGACAGGGTAATACCAGAGGCAGACATCAAAATCAGAGGATAGACTGCCTGACCAAAATTCGCTTTGCAAGCACCTGAACAGCAGATTGAAGACAGACTTCAGCACCGGTTCCTGCTCAGATACAGGACCCAGAGTAATTTGCAAGCCGGACGCTCATTTCTGCACGGAGCCGGATCGTCTGCCTGAGAGCGCATTCATGGGAATGCCCGATGGGTATCGAAGGGTTATGAAAAAAAGCAGGCAACTGAAGCGGGATTTTTTTAAAGACGTATATTATGGAATCAAGGAAATCAAGCAGCGGATTTCCTGATATACATAATAATTTTTCATAATTTTTCCTTTTATCTCTTACTTTCTATTTCTCTCTAATTATCCAATACAGAAAAGCCCGGAATCGCCCTCCGGGCTTTTCTGTGCCCTGTAAAGAACGGATCGTCCCGTTCTTTAAGTTATTTTTTAAATTCGTTTAACGTTTGTTTGAGGGAACAATGCGATTCTGTATGTGCCAGATGAAATGGTCTGGCATCATACTTCCTTTCTCATATTTCACAATAATTTTTGAGGCAATTGCGCTTCGGGTGGGTAAGTCCTTTATTACAGAATGCTGGT
>Jenna_p2__coassemble_1879_pt1 | contig 14345 bp, 12 predicted proteins | sample Jenna_p2__metabat2_high_PE_029 | metagenome-assembled genome bin Jenna_p2
CAATTCGGTCCTCAATCCGGGAACCATTGTCGGAAAGAATACGAACATCTATCCGCTTTCCTGTGTGCGCCATACGATTCCGGCCAATCACATTTATAAAGACGCCGATCACATCGTAAAAAAGAAACAGAACGACGACTGATCTGAAATACAGAAAGGCTCCGGATCTCTGCACGAAACAGAGATCCGGAGCCATTTTTCGTTATGGATAGATGGATAGAGCTGATTCATTCATCCAGGAAACAGACCGCGTGAATCAGACAGAGCGGGCCAGAAATTCAGCGCAGACAAGCGTCGTATCATCGCGCTTTTTCAGACGGGGCAGCTGCAGACAGTCTGCATCCTTTTCCTGAAAGAAGTACAGGAAATCCATCGCTCTGGAAGGATCCTCCAGGGTCATCTTCATGAAGGCGTCATTGTCTAGATGCATAAATTCCTGCAGCTGGTCAAAGCCATCGGAAAACAGAGCAATCGCGTGTACGTCTTTTATGTCGACCTCGCTTTGCAGGCTGGAAGGCCAGTTCGCATTCAGATCGATGATCGAGTAGCCATACGGCGTATTCTTTTTCGAACGGTTCTGGGCAAGCATGGAACGGATCCGCTCATCCTGTCTTGTCTGCAGAAACGGAATACCTTCGCTTTGAGAAATCTGAACCATGCGGTCGATGACTGTCTGGTCAAAATGCGAAACGGCATCATCGCTGATCCGCAGCGTTCCATCTGCTGTCTCAATCAGAATGACACAGTCGCCAAGAACGAAGGTTTCCAGCTTTCCACGTTCTTCATTGAGACGGGCGATCGCAATCGCAGCGCTTGGCGAAATGCCGTCATTGGGAAAACTTTCTTTTAGGTGGATCAGCTGCTGGCGGACAAGCTCTTCAAGAGGCTTCGTGAAGTCTTTAAACGCTTCATGCGCGTCAGCAAGTGCATGAGAGAGCCAGGCGGCATCGCTGCCGGTTTTCATGCAGTCGCCAGGACCGATTGCGGACGCGCCGTCTGCAACGATCCAGAGCGTATCGTCGGCGTACAGTGCATCTTCGTTATGAACCTTTTCGCTGAAGGTCGATGCAAACTGATCAATCGGGATATTCATCGTATGCCCCCGCTTTTGCATTCTGTTCTTCCAGCAGCTGTTTCTGTCTGGCAACCCGCGAGAGCCTTTTGCGCTCTGGGGCTGCTTTAAGAGAATGCGAATTCTCTCTGGGTGCTGCTTGTGATGGCTGAGCTTTGGCTGCTTTTTTCTTTTTCGAATCTTTCTTCGATTTTGAAACGACGGAAGCCAGGTTCGTGTTTTTTTCTTCTGCGGCTTCCGCCTTTTCCTTTGCTTTCTGCGGGGAGCGGAAGACGCAGGTCTTTTCCATGAGCAGAACGTTGATCATATAGGCGATGCCGTTCTGTCCGGAATTGTATTTGGTAATCCGTCTTGCTTTTTCTTTGGCTTCTGGCGAACTGTTTTTCATGGCGATGCCCCAGGTTGCCCCGATCAGCGGCGCATCCAGATCGGTGCTGCCAAAGGTCATGATGGAGGGTTCATCCAGATGAAATTCGGCTTTAGCGATCTCCAGAGCTTTAAGATAAGAGGCTTCTGGCGGGAAAAGCATCAGCGCGCTTTTAAACGGTCTCTGCTTCGGGATGATTTCAAGAACCTGTGAATCCTGAATGGTTGTCAGAATCGGTCTTGAACCGAGCAGAAAGATCCGGCGTATGGGGATGTCATCGGAAATTGAATCCATGCCGTGAAAGTCCGGCTTGAGTGTATGGTCGCAGAGTTCATAGAAAAACGAATAATAGCCAGGGCGCTCATAGACATACCGGCTGCCGGTATCCAGAGCGTAGGTAACGGGATAATGTTCGAGTGCAGGCAGAGAGCTGTTTTCGCGGTGGATCGCTTTTTCAATCAGCTTTGAAGCCTGATCCTTTGTAAACCAGGCAAGATCGCGGATGCCATCGCCTGCAAGACTGACGTACTGACCGCCCCCGGCTGCCAGAATAAACGAAAACAGATCATCGATTCGCTTTCTTTTCAGAAAGCGGATGACCCAGTCAGCGCTGCGCGTGGACGTCAGTGCCAGCAGAACGCCTTTGGAATGGAGATCCTGCAGGACCGACATGGTTGCCGGAGGAATGTCGCCGAACTGGTTCAGCAGGGTGTTTTCAAGCCCGATCAGAATGGTGTGAATTTCTTGCATGTAATCACTATATCAGTCCAAAAATCCTCTGAAAACGATAGAGTGCGAAGAATCTGCCGGGCGCCCATTCCGTAAGAGATGCTGAGTGTGAGAATATATGCGTACTGTTTTGACAAAAACGCTTTTCGTATTAAGAGTTTTTTCACTTTTGTGTGATTCAATCAGTTTATCCTGAATCAAGAACCTGAAAGGAGATAATTTTTATCATGAAAAAATGCCCAAACTGCGGCGCAACGGCCAGTGACGACTTACGTTACTGCAACGTATGCGGTGCTGAACTCACAGACGCATCCGCAAACGGATCATCTGAATCCTGGTATTACGTTGACAACGGCCAGTCGAGAGGCCCGTATGATGTTGCTGCCTTCACTCAGCTGATTACAGCCGGAACCGTTACGCCGGATACCTATATCTGGACTCAGGGAATGAGCGAATGGACTCCCATGCGCAACACAAGCTTCTACTCGAATAATTCTTCGAATTCCGGCAGCTCCCAGATTGTACTCGACACAGACAAAGGCTCTGCTTCCACAGATGCTTCCCAGGTCTGGTTCTATGCCATTAACGGCCATTCCTTCGGTCCCTACTCCGAATCGGTCATGGGCGATCTGATCGCCAAAGGCGAACTGAATGCCGATTCTCTGGTCTGGAAAGAAGGCTTCGCAGACTGGCTCCGTCTTGCGGATACGCAGCTTGCCGGCTACCTGCCGCGTTCACAGGCAGGTGCTGCAATGGGCAATACCGCATCGGCAATCAGCCAGAACGTCGCAATGAATTTCTCCCCGCTCAGCCAGCGCAGCGTGGCTCTGTATGTCATTCTCTCGATCGTAACCTGCGGTATCTTCTCGCTGTTCTGGTACTACCAGCTCACAGAAGACGTCAATACGCTCTGCCGCCAGAAAGGTCTGAAAGAAGGCCCGACACCAATCGTTGCTCTTCTTCTTCTGATGTTCACCTGCGGCATTTATTCTCCGCTTTACTTCTGGACTATCGGCGGACGCCTGTATCAGGCTTCGGATCGCAAACAGTCGGATTCCTCGACCGTTCTGGCCATCCTTGGCGCATTCACTTCGGTTGCCGCAATGATGATCGCGCAGAGCCAGCTCAATGAGCTGATCGGTGACGGACGTCAGAACAACACCGCTTTCCATTAATCACAAAGTAAATTTCAAACTCTGACACGAAAATTAAAGGGACTGTCTGCAGACCGGTACAGAAACCGGAGCTGCGACGGTCCCTTTTTTTTGTCTGCGTTGTCGTGGATGTTATCGGTTTCAGATTTTTTATTATCTCGTTACATATATTCTGTTTATCGGTATTTACTGTTTCGTTTTTTTTGCTGAAAATGCGGCAGAAGAGGAAAAAGAGCATCAGAAAACTGTGTGATCTGTGCGGATTCTTCCGGCCTGACTGATCAGAGAGTCTGATTTTGTTAGAATAAAACCTGCTGCTGCCAGTTTTAAAACTGACGACTGTTTCTAAAGCCTGATACAGACGGGACTGTCTATACAGATTCCAGAGCGTTCGCGGGAGAGTTCACATGCAAATTCACTGTGTGGACAGAGTCTCCTGGAAGAGAAAATGCGAACAGCCGTCATGCTGGATGGCACTCATAAAACTGAAAAACAGATACAGAAAAATAGAGAAGAGAAAGGAGAATCTCATGCGCAAATCAGACAACAGACGATCCCGCCAGGGGTTTCGCAAAGCTGCTGCACTGCTCACTGCCTGCTCGCTGAGTCTTACTCTGCTGCCGGTTACCTCTGTACTTGCAGAAGATGGCGTACCGTTTGAAGATCCGAATGCTGAACGGATCGAAGAAGACGTACCGGCGATTGATGAAAGTGCAGAAACCGAATGGGCGACCGAGACGGGAATCATTACAGCTGCAGTCGATGATGATATTCCCGATGGTGCAACGGATAACCGCCGCAAAAGCAATACAGAGCTTGACGGCATTGATATTTCCAACTGGCAGGCCGGAATCGACTTAAGCCAGATTGATGCGGATTTCGTAATCTGCAAGGCGACAGGCGGAGACGGCTTCAAAGATAAATCTTTTGACCGCTATGCAAAGGAAGTTCTTTCTTCGGGAAGACTGTTTGGCTTCTATCACTATGCGAATGATAAAGGCTACGAAAGCACCCCGGAAAAAGAAGCGTACTGGTTCTATAAACAGACTTACCCGTATCTTGGAGAAGGCATTCCAATCCTGGATTATGAAGATCCGGAACTGCTCAAAAACGGAACTGAATGGGCGCTCCGGTTTGTCCAGGCCTATTACAATCTGTCCGGCGTGACGATCATGATTTATACGAGCAGCTACTTTGCCCGTGCGCTCGACTGGACTGAAGTTGCAAAACAGGGCTGCCCGCTCTGGATTGCCAACTACGGAAAGAACCCTGAACTTCAGGGCTATGCTAAACGGACCTGGACAGACAGTCTGGGAACGGGCGCATTCCGTCAGTATTACATGCACCAGTATTCGTCCAACGGAAAACTTGAAGGCTATGAGGGCAGACTGGATCTGAACAAGTTCTTCGGAACGAAAGACGACTGGAAAAAGCTGTGCCAGCCCGGTGCGACAAACAAAGTCATGCACCGACTGTACAACCCGAATTCCGGCGAGCATTTCTACACATCTGACAACACTGAAAGCAAATACCTTTCTTCGCACGGCTGGGATTATGAAGGTACCGCCTGGAACTATGTCAAAAACGGCTATCCTGTTTACCGTCTCTACAATCCGAATGCCGGTGATCACCACTACACCCTTGATGAAAACGAGAAGGATGAACTCGTCCGTGTTGGCTGGACTTATGAAGGTGTCGGCTGGTATTCCGACGTGAAAAAAGCGCAGCCGGTTTACCGTGCCTATAACCCGAATGCACAGTCCGGTGCGCACCACTTCACCTCAGATAAAAGCGAGTGGGAATTCCTGGGCGAGAACGGCTGGAGCCTTGAGGGCGTTGCCTGGTATGGCGACATCGAAGGCACAGGAACGCCTGTAGAACCGGATAAACCGGATGATTCAGAAAAGCCATCTGACTCTGAAAAGCCGTCCGATTCGCAGAAACCTTCCGACTCTGAAGACTCTTCAAGTGAAGAGCCGACTCTGCCGGACAAACCCTCTGATCCCGACAGTGAAGAGTCCTCAGACAGTTCGGATACAGCGGACAGCCCGGAAGACACATCGTCCGAAAACACGTCAGATTCTTCTTCTGAAGAATCCTCAGATGAGGAAAAAGACGATCAGCCAGAAGCCAGATTCTTTGATGTAAACGAGCAGGTCAGCGCCTTTAAAACGCTGGGCAAAACGAACCGGAAGATGCGTCCGACCTTCCGGAAAGTACAGATGCTCGAACGCTAGAAAAGCAAAGAGCAGAAGACGGACCAGAGAATACAGAAATATTTCGGAAAGATCACATAAAGCAGACCGGAGGCTTTGAAATTCAGAAGCCCCGGTCTTTTTGTATGCTCGAAAATGGCAGAATTGCCCAAAGGAAAAGGAAATCCGGGGATGGGCACTCTTTTTTCTGAAGGGAATTTTCATGCCCGAAAAGCCCATGCAAACGGGATACTTTCATTCCGAAAAGAGGATAACCTGAAAAAAGGCGGCTATTTCATTTGACACTTTTATGGGCTGTGTTAGCATTGAACCATTCTACGAAACAGAAATAAGATAGAGGCAGCGGTGCAGATCAGTACCTTTCAGAGAAGGCATTCGACGAAGGAAGGGAAAGGCAATCACCGCCGAAGAAACAGGACCGGCAGGTTCTGCTTCTGGGATGCCGGGAAATACCCGTCATACTCCTTCGGTCGAAGAGGTGTTATCTTTACATTCATCTTTTTGACTGCGGATACCGCAGTTTTTTTGCTTGTTCCGTTTCGTTTCAAAAAGGAGAAGAAATTATGAAAAAAATGAGATTTGCGGCTGCAGCTCTTGCTGTATGCATGCTCGCCGGCTGTTCTTCCAACGGCGGATCGACCGCATCTACAAGCACAGCGGATGAAAGCGGAACATTCACCGTAGGAATGGAATGCAACTATGCACCGTTCAACTGGCAGACAGCAGAACAGGGCGAAAACGGTGTCGCTCTTCCTTCGGGCGCTGGATACTGCGACGGATACGATGTACGTATTTCCAAGAAAATTGCCGATGAACTCGGAAAAGAACTCGTCGTTAAAAAGATCAGCTGGGACGGTCTTCAGCCTGCTCTTGATTCTGGCGAAATCGATGCCATCGTAGCCGGCATGACCGCAAGCGATGAGCGTGAAGAAGGAATCGACTTCACCACTCCGTATTACGAAAGCCAGATGGTCATGATCGTTCCGAAAGATTCCGAAGTTGCTTCTTTCACTGACATCCAGGACTTTGGCGGACACAAAGTCATCGGCCAGAAAAACACCAACTATGACACCATCATCGATCAGATCGAAGGTGTTGAACATGTAACGCCAAAAGCATTTTATCCGGAACTGATCCTTGCTCTGCAGACTGGCGAAGCTGAAGCAATCACCGCTGAACTGCCTGTTGCTAAAGGCATCGCTGAAGCCAACCCGGACCTGACTTACATCACATTCGAAGACGGCAAAGGATTTGATGTTGATACGACTGTATCCATCGGTCTGAAAAACAATACGCGCGACACACAGAGCTTCAAGGACATCCAGGCTGCTCTTGACAAAATCGATCAGGAAACCCGCGAGCAGATCATGCTTGATGCGGTTAATGAAGCCCCGACGGCTGACTAGTTTCAGGTGAGTATCTGTTATGTCAATTGACTGGTCTTACGCCTGGCAGGCTCTTCTCAAAAACTGGCCGATGTTCTGGCATGGTGTGAAAATCACCATTGCTTTTGCGGTCGTCGGTACCGTCTTCGGCTTCCTGATCGGCCTTGTCATTGGTGCAATCCGGGCTGTTCCGATTGATCCGCTCGATTCACCTGCGATGAAAGCCCTCAAGAAGGTCGGCCGCGCGCTGACCGGCCTGTATATCTGGGTTTTCCGCGGTACGCCAATGATGATCCAGGCCTGCTTTATCTACTATCTGCTCAGACCGGTGCTCAACTGGAGCCCGATCACTGCCGGTTTTATCATCATCTCGATTAACACCGGCGCCTATATGGCTGAAATTCTCCGTTCCGGTATCCAGTCTGTGGATCCTGGACAGGTCGAAGCCTGCAAAGCGGTCGGCATGACCAATTTCCAGGCGATGGTCAGCGTTGTATTCCCACAGGCCATCAAAAATACGTTCCCTGCAATCGGCAACCAGCTCGTTGTCAACCTGAAAGACTCCTGCATGATGAACGCGATCTCGGTTACCGAGCTGTTCTTCCAGGCTTCTTCCATTGCAGGAAGCAACATGCGCTTTAAAGAGATTTACCTCGATACCGCTGTGATCTATCTGATTCTGACGACGCTCGCTACATGGATCCTTAACCTGATCGAGCATCGCATGAACCGCGATCATACGGAATCTTCTGCGAAACCCGCAGGCAAAAAGAAGAAAATCTTTATGGAGATGTCATCATGAGTGATCCAGTAATTCGTGTCAGTCATCTGAAGAAAAGCTTCGGTCAGCAGGAAGTTCTTCATGACATTGACTTCTCCATTCAGAAAGGCGAAGTCGTTTCGATCATCGGTTCGTCCGGATCGGGTAAAAGTACGCTTCTTCGCTGCATCAATCTGCTGGAAATCCCCGATTCGGGATCCATTACTTTCCATGGCAAGGAGATTCTCTCCCGCGACATGAACAAGCAGGACTATCGTTCCAAAGTCGGCATGGTATTCCAGAACTTCAACCTGTTTGCCAACAAAAACGTGCTTGATAACTGCGTGCTTGGTCAGCGCAAAGTCCTCAAGCGCAGCAAGGAAGAAGCCGTAGACATTGCGAAAAAGCATCTTGAACGCGTCGGTCTTTCCGACTTTCTGAACAAGCCGTCAACCAAGCTGTCCGGCGGTCAGAAACAGCGTGTTGCGATTGCCAGAGCACTGTCGATGGATCCGGAAGTTCTCCTGTTCGATGAGCCTACATCGGCTCTTGACCCGGAGATGGTCGGTGAAGTACTTGAAGTAATCAAAGACCTGGCTAAAACCGGTCTGACAATGATCGTTGTTACCCATGAAATGCAGTTTGCAAAAGATGTCTCTGACCGGGTCATCTTCATGGATCAGGGCGTCATTGCAGAAGAAGGCACGCCAGACGAAGTCTTCAATCATCCGAAAAATGCAAGAACCAGACAGTTCCTCTCCCGTTTCATGAACCGGGATGAAGAGTCTGCAGAAGCTGAAGCGGATGAAGAAAAAACTGCGGTGGCTGAATAAGTTACAGACAGACACTGAACAGAAATAAAACAAACGGAACAGAATCCAGGTCCGACCTGAATTTCTGTTCCGTTTTTTGCATCTTCTTTTTCTGGCTGATCTTTGCAGAACCCGGATGGGAAACCAGAAACGGCGAATACAGACGCTATTTTGGACACTTTTTACTCCCCCTGGAAGTTCTTCTTTTTCCTTCCCGTATAGTGAAATCAGTACGGAGAGCATTGCTGCAGATGCCCAGAGCTGGCTGACAGGACATAGCTCTCACTTTTATCGCCATGCCAGAAACAGCGGACAAAGACTGGCATGGAATGTTTCCGCAAAGAGAAAAGAGGAAGAGATATGAAAAAGAAAAGCTGGAAAACAGTAAATGCGGCACTGCTTTGCGCAGCGCTTGGCAGTACAGTCTTCACCTGTCCGGTTTTTGCCAATGATGCAAATGAAGCAGAGATGGAAGAGATTGATACAGGCGGTTCGATTGCACTGTACCGGATGTACAACATGAACAGCGGGGAACATTTCTATACCGCAAATGCCAGCGAACGCGATCATCTGTATGATCTGGGCTGGGAATATGAAGGCACCGGATGGTATGCGCCGGAAAGATCATCCGTTCCGGTCTATCGCCTGTATAACCCGAATGCCGGCGATCACCACTACACAATGAATGCAGAAGAGCGAGATCACCTGAAATCAGTTGGCTGGAAAGATGAAGGTGTCTGCTGGTACTCCGACGAAAATGAAACTGTACCTCTGTACCGTCAGTACAATCCAAATGCCAGAGCAGGAGCCCACAATTACACAACTTCTGCGAATGAAAAGAATTATCTGATTGCCAACGGATGGCGTGATGAGAATATCGGCTGGTATGGAACGGTTGCCGGTCAGGGAATTTCCCGTGAAGAGGCGTATAAAAAGGTTTATCAGCCATGCGTCGATCATGCCAGAGACGTTTTGAAAGGTAAGTCAACAACAAGTGATTATGGTGTGCAAGGCGGAACACCGTCCAACAGCGATATCGGGATTGATGAGATGAGGATGTACAAAAGCCCGCTTTATTATTCGCTGACAGACATGAACGGCGATGGTATTCCCGAACTGGCTATTTGTACTTCAGGCGGCAATCTTCTCCAGCTGTTCACAGCGAGTGCTCACAAACCGGTGTTTGTACTGTACAGCTATACGAGAAGCACAAACCTCTATCTTGGAGGCAATCAGTTTATGTACGCAGGGTCGGGAGGCGCGGCCAGCAGTTATATCGGTCGCTTTCACCTCAACAGACCGGGAGCCGGTTATACGTGGGATGAATATTTTTTCTCCCAGCCGGATAACAGTTTCAGAAATGTCTATTACTACACCAACACAACTGGAAGCGGCTTTCCGGGAGATTCAAGACGGATCAGCGCAAGCGAGTTCAGAAAGGCATCTGACCGTCTGTCTAAACCTTCAGTACTCAAAGTCACACCTCTTGAAAACTACTGATCATAACTGGATTATGCAGCCAGACCAGGTTCTGTTTGCATAACCCAGTTAGCCTTTCAGACAATACCCAAAATTCATCAGCCGCGCAGGATCGATAATCTGCGCGGCTGTTTTGTTATGCACTCTGTTTTATCAAAAGCTCTGAACATGAAGAAGGCTCAAATTTTGATCAGCGAATTCCTTCTCGCCTATTAATTGATAAAGAAACATCTAACACTAAAAAAAGCAATATTGATAAAGACCAGGTATAATGGTCAGACGTTTGTTTCTGCATTCCAGAATGACTGTATCTTTGCAGTGCATGAGCCACAGGGCGTGTGAGCTCTGTGAAAGCTGTAATGCAGAATGGATGTGCGAAAGAGGAATTCAATGAAACGTAAGATTTTAAATAAAGGAATGGCAGCTCTGCTCTTCCTGTCTGTAACAGCATCGTCTTCTGTGCTTCCGGTTTATGCAGAGGAAATGAGTGCTGTTACGGAAAATCCGGTCAGAGAGACTACTCTGTACCGTCTGTACAATCTGAACAGCGGCGAACATTTCTATACCGCAAATTCCAGTGAACGCGACCATCTGTATAACCTTGGCTGGAAATATGAAGGGATCGGATGGTATGCACCGGAAAGCTCATCTGTCCCAGTTTATCGACTGTACAATTCGAATGCCGGCGATCATCACTACACAATGAAGACTGCGGAACGGGATCATCTGAAGAGTGCCGGCTGGAAGGATGAAGGAATCTGCTGGTATTCCGATGAACAGGAATCTATCCCTCTGTACCGTCAGTACAATCCGAATGCCAGATCCGGTACGCACAATTACACGACTTCAATCAGAGAAAGAGATTTTCTGATCGGCAGCGGCTGGAAAGATGAAGGAACAGCCTGGTATGCAACGGCTCCTGGGACAAGTGTTTCGCGTGAGGAAGTGTATAAATCGGTTTATCAGCCCTGTGTGGATCATGCCCGCGAAGTTCTCAATCAGACTTTTGTGTCTTATGAGGAAGATACTGGTATAGGCGAAATAACAGTCACCGGGGGAAGAGCTTATTATGCGCTTGAGGATCTGAACGGCGACGGCATTCCCGAACTGGCGATCTGCAATCCGTATGAGATCATTGTGCAGCTGTTCACGGCCAGTGCCCATAAACCAGTTTTTGTTCTGTATGGTTTTCAGCGAGGCGGCAGCCAGTATACGGGGCCAAATGAGTTTGTTTTTCATGGAAGCAGCGGCGCTGTATACAATGCTGCCGGTCGGTTTCATCTCAATGCTCCTGGAAAGGGATATACATGGGATGAGTACTGCTTTACAGAACCGCATAACGACAACTGGGGAGACATCAGCGCTTACTTCAATACAACAGGAAGCGACAAGAAAGCTGAATCGATTCGGGTCAGTATGGATGAGTATCGAAGAATCAATTTGTACAATTTCCGTCCGTCAGTCCTGAACCTGAAGCCGCTTGAAGATTTCTGAGTGTAAAAGCATTTCGTAAGCGTTTTGCAGGGGATCTATACGAAACAAAGTAAATGAAATGGATGGCTTAAAACCCTCCAGACAATGCGGCCGCGCAGGATCGATAGTCTGCGCGGCTGTTCTGTTCGGGAACGGAAAGAAAAAGAGAAATGAGCTGCCGGTATTTCGAGCGTCCGATTTGGTGTCGGGCTATAATATAGGGGATTTTCAACACAGGAGGAAATTTAAAATGGTTAGAAAACCTGTAGTCCTTGTTGTCATGGACGGTATCGGTCTTTCCGATAACGTACTGGGCAACGCTGTCAAGATGGCTTACAAACCTCATCTTGATGAACTCTGGAAAAACTGCCCGCATACGGAGCTCCGTGCGCATGGTCTAGCGGTCGGTCTGCCGACAGATTCCGACATGGGCAACTCTGAAGTCGGTCACAATGCAATCGGTTCCGGTCAGATTTATTCCCAGGGTGCAAAACTGGTCAACGAAAACATCGAATCCGGTGAAATGTTCAACTCCGCTGCATGGAACGAACTCGTTGACAATGTAAAAGAGCATGATTCGACTCTGCATTTCCTTGGCCTTCTCTCTGACGGAAATGTTCATTCCCATATCAATCATCTGAAAGCTCTTATTGAACAGGCAAAAAAAGAAGGCGTGAAAAAAGTCCGTCTTCACATTCTCCTTGATGGACGTGACGTTCCTGAGACAAGCGCTCTTGAATATGTCAGCGACATCGAAAACTTCATGGCTGGTCTGAACGATGACAGCTTTGATGCTCAGATTGCTTCCGGCGGCGGACGTATGAAAATTACGATGGACCGTTATGAAGCAAACTGGCCAATGGTTGAAGAAGGCTGGAAAATCCATGTTCGCGGTCTTGGCAGACAGTTCCATTCCGCAACAGAAGCCATCGAAACTTACCGTGCTGAAACTGGTGTTGTTGACCAGGATCTTCCGGGCTTTGTCGTTGTTGATGCCGATAACAATCCAAAAGGCACCATCGATGACAACGATTCCGTTATTCTCTTCAACTTCCGCGGCGACCGTGCTCAGGAAATCTCCATCGCTTTTGATGCAGATGAGTCCTTTGACAAATTTGACCGCGTAAAAGTACCAAACGTAAAATTTGCCGGCATGCTGCAGTATGATGCAGACGCTCAGATTCCGAAGAGATATCTGACCGAGCCGCCAAAAATCCATTACACACTGACCGAGCAGCTCGTAAAAGCCGGCATGAGCGAATATGCTATTTCCGAAACTCAGAAATACGGCCATGTAACCTACTTCTGGAACGGAAACCGTGCTGCTAAATTTGACGAGAACCTCGAAGTTTACGAAGAGATCGAATCCGATGTTATTCCGTTCGAACAGCGTCCATGGATGAAGTCTGCTGAAATCACAGATAAACTGTGCGAAGCAATCCTTTCCGGAAAATATGACTTCCTGCGCACTAACTACCCGAACGGCGACATGGTTGGTCATACAGGAAGCCTTGAAGCTACCATCATCGGTGTTGAATCCGTTGACCTCGCTCTTGGCCGCGTCATCGAAGCTGTTAAAGCTGTAAACGGCGTTCTGCTCGTTACTGCTGACCACGGCAATGCAGATGAAATGTACGAGAAACCGAAAAAACCGGGTGCTCCGCTCAAAGCCAAAACATCTCATACTCTGAACAAAGTTCCGTTCATCGTATATAACTACGACTGCACGCTCAAACAGGATGATGACATGGGTCTGTCCGATATCGCTGCAACTGTCTGCGAAATCCTCGGTGTTGAACCAAACGAACACTGGCGTCCGACCATCATCGCTTCCAAAGGCGAATAGTCATTCAAAAATTCTGCAACTCTGAACAGCTGCACAGAATAAAGAATCAAATCAATAAAGTCTGTACAGACCTGGCCAAACTGCCGGACTGTACAGGCTTTTCTGTTGGACTGAATCTGTTTTCTTTTGAAAATTCTTTCTTTGCGCTTGCCTCTCCCGTTGGGGAAGACCGTAAGCTGTAGATGCTTAAGCAAAGGAGTCATGCATGATTACCATTGGAAAAATGTCAAAGGCCTGCCAGGTGAGCATCAAAACGCTGCGGTGGTATGACCAGATCGGTCTGCTGAAGCCGGAGCACACTGATGAAAAGACTGGATTTCGCTACTACTCGAGTGAACAGATCGAGCAGGTTCTTCTTATACGGCGCTACAAGCGGTTCGGCTTTTCACTCAGTGAAATTGCCGGACTTCTCAAAGCAGACCGGGCACAGATCAGCCAGGCGCTTCAGGAAAAGCTTCTGCAGCTTCAGGAGCAGATCGATGATCTGTACCAGATGAAGAGTGAAATCCGGCAGATTCTCAATGGCAGTCCGGAAAGGATAGCTATGAACAGCTCGATTGAACTGATCGAAACAAAGAAGACACCCGTATATTCTCTTCGTACCTCTGCATCTATCTCACAGTATGGTGATCTGATGAGCCGGCTTTTCAAAGAAGCAGCAGGAAAGGGAATTAAACCCTGCGGTGCACCGGGAACCCGCTATTATGATGCGGAGTTTGATCCGGAAAAGACCGATCTGGAAGTCTTTTTCCCAGCCTGCCATCCCAAAGAAGCAAATGATGAAATCGGCGGATTCCTCTGTGTACGTATTCTGCATACCGGCAGCTACAGCACATTAAATGAGTCCTATGGCATGGCGCTGAAATGGATTGAAGAAAACGGCTATTCAATCATCCATGCTCCCTATGAACTTTATCTGAGCGACCCCCACAGCACACCGGATCCCTCAGAATGGAAAACGGAAATCTATTTCCCAGTACAGAAAAAGGACTGATTCTTTTTGGCTCTATTGCACTAACGGTGGGTAACCGTTGTTGTTAAAAAAGCAGTTT
>Jenna_p2__coassemble_1914_pt1 | contig 13976 bp, 8 predicted proteins | sample Jenna_p2__metabat2_high_PE_029 | metagenome-assembled genome bin Jenna_p2
CAATCCATGAAGGTATTGAAAAAGTATTCGATGAGGTCGTAAAACTTCTCGAAAAGCAGAAGAAAGCCGGTCACACTGATTCGGCAGAATCAGAAAAGACAGACACCCGGAAACCGGAAGTGCCGTCAGCAATGCCGGAGGCAGAGAGCAGAAATAATGCTTTTACATGCCGAACAGAACGACTGGCAGAGAGCGGGAGAGTGGATCCAGGAAGCTGATGGTCTAGTCATCTGTGCGTCCAACGGTTTTTCCATGAGCGAAAACTTTGCGATTCTTCGTCCTTCACGCTGGTTTGACGAAAACTTCGCCGACTTCAGAAGAAAATCCGGCATTCAGACTCCCTTGCAGGGACTGAACGATCCTTATCCGGATCCAGAGGAATTCAATGCGTTCTATTCCCGGCTGCTCAAAGGGATTCATTATGACAAGCCGGTTTCCCCGATCATGCAGACTCTCCGAAAGATCACAAAGATCCGGGTGGTCTATATCTTGACCACAAACGCGGAAGACCGTTTTGCGCAGGCCGGCTATCCGGAAAACGAGGTCTTTTATCTTGAAGGCCGCTTTACACATCGAGGCGATCATCACTACATCTCCAAAGAAGATCTGTCCTCCATCCGCTCTCCAATGGAGCTCGAAACCGCGAGCTACCCAGGAAGTGAAGAGTTTGAAAAGAAACTCAAAAAAGTCAACGCCTTTTTGAGCCATCATCCCCGCTTTGTCATTCTGGTCCTTGGCGTTTCCGCGAACAGCGGCTTTTTAAGCCTCTCATCAATCAGATACTCGCAACTTATCCGGGCAGCCGTCGCATTGAGATGAACCGTAAAAGTCTGCCTGGTGCTTCAATCCCCTCTTCAAGAAATCCTGGGCTGATCGAAATCTTGGACAGAATCTCGAACGCCTTGATACGGTCATAAATACAAATCCTCTTTCGTAGTCCATAGTGCTTTGCTGGAAGGAACGCTCAAAACGAGTGCCTTCCAGCTTTTGTATTCGATCTATCATTTCATTTGCTGCTTCATCTCCTGCTTCATCTCCTGCCTCATACCCTGTTCCAGACGCTCTGCTCCTTCCTTCAGGAATGACTGATTCAGGGATGTAAGCGGACGGTTATTTTCAGAAAATAATGAAAACATTTAATTGAAAACGTTTACATCGCAGAACCTCGCCTCATGACGGTTTTTGCGTTCCCCTTCTTGACCATGCGGTTTTTGATCTTGTATTCTTTCATCAGCGAAAAGGCAAAGACGCCAATAAGCTTCAACCCACGTTACTCCGTAAGTGGCGAGTTGCAGCTGGGTGTCTTTGCCTTTTTTCTACTATAAGGAGATGGATTATGAATACGAACGTCGCAGAAATCTTTGGCGAAAAGGTCTTTGACGACCGGAAGATGCGAGAGCGTCTGCCAAAAGATACGTATCGAGAACTGAAAAAAACGATCGACCAGGGACTTCCGCTGAACCGCAAAATCGCCAACGCCGTTGCCCACGCCATGAAAGTCTGGGCGATTGAAGAAGGCGCTACGCATTTCACGCACTGGTTCCAGCCGATGACTGGCATTACTGCTGAGAAGCACGATTCCTTTATTACCCCGGACGGAGACGGAACCGTCATTATGGGATTCAAAGGCTCTGAGCTGATTAAAGGCGAACCGGATGCTTCTTCTTTCCCGAACGGCGGCCTGCGTGCCACATTTGAAGCCCGAGGCTATACCGCATGGGATCCGACTTCCAATGCCTTTATTAAAGAGGGTGTTCTTTGCATCCCGACTGCTTTCTGTTCCTATACCGGACATGCACTGGATAAGAAAACGCCTCTGCTGCGTTCGATGGAAGCCATCGGCAAGCAGACCAAGCGCATTCTTCGTCTTTTTGGACTGGATGATATTGATGCAGTCAAAACGACTGTCGGTTCTGAACAGGAATACTTCCTCGTTGACCGTGATCTGTACAACCAGCGCAAGGACCTGATCTTTACTGGTCGCACGCTCTTTGGCGCACCGGCTCCCAAAGGTCAGGAAATGGAAGACCATTATTTCGGAACTATTCAGTCGCGCGTGAAATCCTTCATGGATGAGCTGAATGTCGAGCTGTGGAAACTTGGCGTCATGGCCAAAACGCAGCACAACGAAGTGGCTCCTGCCCAGTTTGAAATTGCTCCGATCTTCTCGACGACCAACCTCGCCACTGACCAGAACCAGCTGACCATGGAGCTGATCCAGCGCATTGCCAAGAAACATAACCTGGTTGCCCTGCTCCACGAAAAGCCGTTTGAAGGCATCAACGGCAGCGGCAAGCATAACAACTGGTCCCTCTCCACCAATACCGGACTTAATCTTCTTGAACCCGGCGATACACCTTACGAAAATCTGCAGTTCCTCACGTTCCTTGCGGGTATCGTCAAAGCGGTTGACGAACACCAGGATCTGCTCCGTCTTTCAGTTGCAACCGCCGGAAACGATCACCGTCTTGGTGCCAACGAAGCGCCTCCGGCAATCATTTCCATCTTTACCGGCGACGAACTCGCCGAAGTTATCGAAGCGATCAAAGCCGATGCTGACTATGGAAGCAAGGACAAGCAGTTCATGAACATTGGCGCCCGCGTTCTGCCTAAGCTGCCAGTTGACACCACGGACCGCAACCGGACTTCCCCGTTTGCATTTACCGGAAACAAATTTGAATTCCGTATGCCAGGCTCGGCCCAGTCCATTGCCGGCATCAATATGATTCTCAATACAGCAATCGCAGATTCGCTGATGCAGATTGCGGATGTGCTTGAACAGGCTGAAGATCTTCCTTCCGCACTTCACAAACTGCTTCGCGATATCTTTACGAATCATTCACGAATCATCTTCAACGGAAACGGCTATTCCGATGAATGGGTTGAAGAAGCAGAGCGCCGCGGCCTGCTGAATCTTAAAACGACTCCGGAAGCCATTCCGTATCTCAAACGCCCAGAGAACATCGCGCTGTTTGAACGGCACCATGTTCTGAGCGAAGAAGAAGTACTCTCCCGCTATGAAATCCTGATGGAAGAATACGTTCATCTGCTGAACATCGAAGCCAGAACCATGATCGACATGGCCAGTCAGGAAATCCTGCCGGCCGTCAGCGGCTATCAGAAGTCGCTTGCTGACACCGTTCTGGCAAAAACACAGCTGGGTCTTCCGGCCGACCAGGGCTATGAAGGCACCATGCTGGCTCGCGGCAATGCTGAACTGACCAGTGCGTTTGCAGCTCTGGAACAGCTCAAAGCTGATCGCGATACGATGGATCAGCTTGAACCGATCGAAGCCGCAGCCGACTATGTCCGTGAAGTGATCCTTCCGGATATGGAAGAACTAAGAAAGCACTGCGACGCGCTCGAGACGATGACGGACCAGAAATCCTGGCCGTTCCCGGGCTACGATCGACTTCTCTTTGGACTTTAAATTTCACAAGCGGCTCTGCCGCTTGTTTTCTTTCACCCAAAATTAAGGAGAATCTTATGTGCACAGTCTTTTCCATACAATCAAAACATCCGAATATTGTTGCAATTTCAGCGGCGTTAAAAAAGACGGAAAGCCGCGGACCGGATGATGAGAAGATCGTTTTTCTCGATGGAGCGGTGCTTGGATTCCAGCGCCTGTCCATCATGGGACCTGCTGCTTCAGGCATGCAGCCGTTCTTTCTAAACGGCAATGCAGTTGTCTGCAACGGTGAAATCTATGGATTTCGAACAATCAGAAACGAACTTATGGAAAAAGACTATGCCTTCTCCTCTGAATCGGACTGCGAAATCCTGCTGCCTCTCTATGAAGAATATGGAACGGATATGTTCCGGATGCTCGATGCAGAATTTGCATGCGTGATTTATGACGGAAAGAGCCGCTCGCTGGTTGCAGCCAGAGATCCGATCGGCATCCGCCCTCTTCATTACGGCTATACGAAGAAGCATGAAATCTGCTTTGCCTCCGAAGCGAAAAACCTGGAAGGTCTTGTAGAAAAGATCTTTCCTTTCCCGCCCGGTCATTATTACAAAGACGGCGAATTTGTCTGCTACCGCGATATGAGTCAGGTTTCTGCCATAGTCGATGATGATCTCGATACCATTTCCAAAAACATTCACGACAGACTGATCGATGGCGTTTTAAAACGGCTGGATTCGGATATGCCCGTCGGTTTCCTCCTTTCTGGCGGGCTCGATTCCTCCCTGGTCTGCGCAATTGCTGCAAGACATATGGATCATCCGATTGAAACGTTCGCAATCGGTATGGATACCGATGCGATTGACCTCAAATACGCCAGACAGGTCGCTGAGTTTATCGGAAGCAATCATCACGAACTGATCATGACAAAAGACGAAGTGCTCTCGTCTTTAGAAGAAGTCATTGCAGAACTTGGTACGTTTGATATCACAACGATCCGTGCATCGATGGGCATGTATCTGCTTTGCAAAAAGATCCGGCAGATTTCAGATGTCCGCGTTCTGCTGACCGGAGAAATCTCCGATGAGCTGTTTGGCTATAAATACACAGACTTTGCCCCATCGGCCGAAGAGTTCCAGAAAGAAAGCGAAAAGCGGATCCGTGAACTTCATATGTATGACGTCCTTCGGGCAGACCGCTGCATTTCGACCCATTCCATGGAAGCAAGAGTTCCCTTTGGCGATCTTGATTTTGTGGAGTATGTCATGGCAATCGATCACGAAAAGAAAATGAACACCTACGGCATTGGCAAGTATCTGCTCCGTCATGCCTTCGAAGAAGACCATCTGCTGCCTGAATCCATTCTGTTCCGGCAGAAAGCTGCATTTTCCGATGCGGTCGGTCATTCCATGGCAGACGATCTTAAAGCGTATGCCGAAAAGAAATACTCAAACAAAGAGTTCAGAGAAAAGTCAGAGAAGTATATCTACGCAAGCCCCTTTACAAAAGAATCTCTGCTGTACAGGGAGATTTTTGAAAAATACTATCCGGGCCAGGCGGAAATGATCGCCGGTTTCTGGATGCCGAATGCGAGCTGGGAAGGCTGCGATGTCGATGATCCTTCGGCCCGCGTTCTCTCCAACTATGACCAGAGCGGAAGCTGAAACGAAAGGAGATCTGCATGAACGAATTCATCAAAGAACATGATGCCTGCGGAATCGGCACAGTCTGCCAGATCGACGGCACGCCAAGTCATATGGTGGTCGACCAGGCACTTCACATCGTTGAAAAACTCGAACACCGTGCTGGCAAGGATGCCAGCGGTACCGTCGGAGACGGTGTCGGCATTCTGCTGCAGATCAGCGACGATTTTTTTAAAAAAGCCGCCAAAGAGAGCAGCATCGACTATAAACCGGAAGGCCAGACCGGGATTGGCATGTTCTTTTTTCCGGAAAACGAACTGCTGCGCAACCAGGCAAAAAAGCTGTTTGTCACCATCGCCCGCAAGGAAGGCTGTACTTTCCTGGGGTGGCGCAGAGTTCCGGTAAAAGAAGAGATTTTAGGTCAGCCGGCAAGAGACTGCATGCCCGCAATCTGGCAGGGATTTCTTCAGGCTCCGGAAGGCATCGGCACCAGACGGGAATTTGACCGGATTCTGTATGTCATCCGGCGTGAGTTTGAAAAGAGCTGCCCGAATACATATGTCGCTTCCCTGTCCTGCCGGACCATTGTCTATAAAGGCATGTTCCTGGTTGATCAGCTGCGCCGGTTCTATCTGGACCTGCAGGATCCCGATTATAAAAGCGCGATTGCGATCGTCCATTCCCGCTTTTCAACCAATACGACACCAAGCTGGAAAAGGGCGCATCCAAACCGGCTGATCGCCCACAACGGCGAAATCAATACGATTCGCGGCAACGCCAACCGCATGCTTGCGCGTGAAGAATCCATGTCGAGTGATCTGATCGATGAGCAGTACAAAAAAGTGCTGCCTGTCATCAATCCGGATGGCAGCGATTCGGCGATGCTCGACAACACGCTTGAATTTCTGATGATGAATGGCATGGATCTGGCCAAAGCGGTTGCGATCTCGATTCCTGAACCATGGAAACATGTTCCGATGGAACAGAAGAAAAAAGATTTCTATCACTATTACGCAACGATGATGGAACCCTGGGACGGCCCGGCGGCCATTCTGTTTTCGGACGGCGAAGTATGCGGTGCGGTATTAGACCGCAACGGTCTGCGGCCGGCCAGATACTACATCACAAAAGACGGCCTCTTTATCCTTTCTTCTGAGGTTGGCGTTCTGGATCTTCCTCCAGAGCGGATTGCTTCCAAATCGAGACTGATGCCAGGAAAAATGCTGCTGATCGATACCGTACAGGGCCGGCTGATCCCCGATGAAGAGCTTAAAGCACAGTATTCAAATGCAAATCCCTATGGCGAGTGGCTCAATCTGAAGCTTCTGCATCTGGAAGACCTGCGCTCGAAAGACAGAAAGCCGCGCATGCATGATCAGAAGCTGCGCGATCAGCTCTACCGGGTGTTCGGATACACCTACGAAGATGTCAGCGATCAGATTCTGCCGATGGCCAAAGAAGCCAAAGAACCGGTTGCCTCTATGGGTACCGATGTCCCGATCGCTCTGCTTTCGAAACTGCATCCTTCTCTGTTCCATTATTTCAAGCAGCTCTTTGCCCAGGTCACCAATCCGCCAATCGATTCGCTGCGTGAAAAAGTCGTCACCGATACGACCATCTACATCGGGGCTTCCGGCAATCTGCTCGAAGAAAAAGCCGGCAACTGCGCCATGCTTGAAATCAATCATCCAATCCTGGATGCAAGAGATATGGATAAGATCCGCTCTCTCAACAAACCTGGTCTGAAATCACGCGTCATTTCCCTGCTGTTCTATAAAGGCATGCCGCTCAAAGATGCCATCGATCAGCTGTTTATCGAATGCGACAGAGCGTACCGGGATGGCTGTTCGATTCTGATTCTTTCGGACCAGGGTGTGGATGAAAGCCATATGGCCATTCCAAGTCTTCTAGCGGTATCGGCTCTTGAGCAGCATCTGGTCCGTACAAAAAAGAAGACCGCCATGTCGATTCTGTTAGAGAGCGGTGAGCCGAAAACTGTCCACGAATTTGCGGCACTGCTGGGCTTTGGTGCCAGTGCGATCTATCCCTACCTGGCGCATGAATGCATTGAAGAGCTGATCGACAAGGATATCCTCGATAAGGAACCGTCCAAAGCAATCGAAGACTACAATGCTGCCATACTTTCCGGCATCGTTAAAATCGCTGCCAAAATGGGCATCTCGACGCTGCAGTCCTATCAGGGCGCACAGATCTTTGAAGCGGTCGGCATCGACAAGCAGGTCATTGATGACTATTTCACCAACACGCAGTACGAACTGGGCGGCATTGGTCTCAAAGAAATCGAAGAAGATCTGACCTGGCATCACCAGCGTGCCTTTGATCCGCTTGGTCTGTCGGTCAATACATCGCTTGATTCCATCGGCTTTCATAAGCTGCGTTCGGGAGAAGGCAAGGAAGACCATCTCTACGATCCAAAAGCGATTGTTATGCTGCAGAGTGCAGTTCAGTACGATGATTACGAACTGTTCAAAGAATATTCCCGCATGCTTCATGACCCGAAACGTCCCCATAACATCAGAAATCTGATGAAACTTGTTCCTCATGGCCAGCCAGTTCCGATTGAAGAAGTTGAACCGGTTGAATCGATCGTCAGACGCTTCAAAACCGGTGCCATGTCCTACGGCTCCATTTCTCAGGAAGCTCACGAATGCATGGCCCAGGCGATGAATGCCTTAGGCGGCCGTTCAAACTCCGGTGAAGGCGGCGAAAGAGAAGATCGCTACCATACCGACCGGAATTCGGCGATTAAACAGGTGGCTTCCGGCCGTTTTGGCGTTGACTCCAAATACCTCTGCTCAGCCAATGAGATACAGATCAAAATGGCCCAGGGTGCAAAACCAGGAGAAGGCGGTCATCTGCCTGGCAAGAAAGTCTATCCATGGATCGCAAAGACCCGCTGTTCCACACCAGGCGTCACCCTCATTTCCCCGCCGCCTCATCACGATATTTATTCCATCGAAGATCTCGCCCAGCTGATCTACGATCTGAAAAACGCGAACCGCGATGCCCGCATTTCCGTCAAGCTCTGCTCGGAAAACGGTGTCGGTACAGTGGCCTGCGGTGTAGCCAAAGCGGGCGCTTCGGTCATCCTGATTTCCGGATACGACGGCGGAACCGGTGCAGCCGGTCAGAGTTCCATTCATCATGCCGGTCTGCCCTGGGAACTTGGTCTGATTCAGTCTCATAAAGAACTGTCCGCTAACGGTCTGCGCGAGCAGGTCATTCTCGAAACCGACGGCAAGCTGATGTCCGGCATCGATGTCGCCATCGCAGCTCTGCTTGGTGCTGAAGAATTCGGCTTTGCGACCGCTCCGCTTGTAACGATGGGCTGTCGGATGATGCGTGTCTGCTCGCTGGATACCTGTCCGTTTGGCATCGCTACGCAGAATGAAGAGCTGCGAAAACGGTTTAAAGGAAAATCGGAATACGTCATGAACTTCATGCGCTTCACCGCAGAAGAACTGCGGGAAATCATGGCAGAGCTTGGATACCGGAGTGTCGATGAAATGGTCGGTCAGGCTGCAGACTGTCTGGAAGTCGATGAAAGTCTGCTTCCAAGAGCAGAACTGGCCAATATCGATGAGCTGCTCAAAGGCATTCAGCCTCTGCACCATGATCCGGACAAGTCCTATGACTTCCAGCTTGAACAGACACTCGATGTCGACGTCCTGCTTCCGGCGGTAAAGAAAAATCTGCGCCGCAGAAAACCGGTCAAAGTTGATGTTGAGATCAGCTCGACCAACCGGACGTTTGGTACGATCCTTGGATCGGAAATCACAAAATCCCTCAAGCCTGGCGAAGAGCTTGAAGACGATCTCATTACAGTCCATGCAAAAGGCGGCGCTGGTCAGTCCTTTGGCGCCTTCATTCCAAAAGGTCTAAGGCTGGAATGCGAAGGCGATGCCAATGACTATTTCGGCAAAGGTCTCTCTGGCGGTACGCTTGCCATCTATCCGCCCAAAAGCGAAGGATTTGTACCGGAAGATAACGTCATCATCGGCAACGTCGCTCTGTATGGAGCAACAAAAGGCAGAGCGTATATCAATGGAAAAGCCGGCGAACGTTTCTGCGTTCGCAATTCCGGAGCTGTTGCGGTAGCGGAAGGCTGCGGCGATCATGGCCTGGAATATATGACAGGCGGTATCGCAGTCGTTCTTGGCCGGACAGGCAAGAACTTTGCGGCAGGCATGTCCGGAGGCATCGCTTATGTTCTTGATGTGGATCATGACCTGTATCTGCGCGTGAATCAGGAGCTGGTTGATCTGGAGACGGTCGAAAGCAAGCAGGATATTGAAACCCTGGAAAAGATTCTCAAAGACCATGTCCAGGCAACCGGATCCCCTCTGGCAAAACGTCTGCTTAAAAACTACCGGAACAATCTTTCGGATTTCAAAAAGATCGTTCCGCGTGATTTCTGGCACATCCGCAATCAGATCAAAGAACTCGAAGATAAAGGCTACACGCCTGAAGAAGCCAGCCTGGAAGCATTCCGGATGGTTCATCCGAAGTAGAAAGGATCAGTATGGATACAAATTTTGGATTTCTCCAGTTTGAACGAGAAGACGATCCCATCGTCCCGGCAGAAGAGCGTCTGAAATCATTTCAGGAATTCCATCGTCCTCTCTGCGATGAAGAACGAAGGAATCAGGCTGCACGCTGCATGCACTGTGGTGTTCCCTTCTGCCAGTCAGCCATTACCTTTAAAGGCATGACCACCGGCTGTCCGCTTCACAATCTGATTCCCGAATGGAATGAACAGCTCTTTAACGGCAATGATGAATATGCACTGCGCCGGCTGCTCAAAACCAATCCCTTTCCCGAATTTACAAGCCGTGTCTGTCCGGCTCTGTGCGAAAAAGCCTGCCTGAACGGTATCGATTCAAAGCCGACCACAGTCCATGACAATGAGTTTTTCATCATCGAAAACGGATTTAAAAACGGCTGGGTCACTGCAAGGATCCCCGAAGAGCGAACTGGCAAGAAGGTCGCCATCATCGGATCCGGTCCATCAGGTCTCTCTGCGGCAGACTTTCTCAATCAGCGCGGTCATAAGGTTGATGTCTTCGAGCGCGAAGATCATCCAGGCGGCCTGCTGATGTATGGCATCCCGAACATGAAACTCGACAAGTCTGTTGTGAAGCGTCGTCTGAAGCTGATGGAAGAGGAAGGAATCCGTTTCTATACAAATGTGGAAGCTGGCAGGGATGTTTCAAAAGAAGAGCTCGAAAACCGCTATAATGCGATTGTTCTGGCGACAGGATCCACTGTCCCAAGAAGTCTTTCCGGCATCAGCGATGAGATTCAGGGCGTTTATTATGCGGTCGATTTTCTCAAGCAGACCACAAAGGATCTGCTCGAAGGGCGCCCCTTTACGATTGATGCTAAAGATCAGGATGTCGTTATTGTCGGAGGCGGAGATACGGGCAATGACTGTACGGGAACTGTTCTTCGCGAGGGGTGTAGGTCCGTTACAGCTCTGGAAATGATGCCCAAACCGCCTGCAGAAAGAACTGCCGATAATCCCTGGCCCGAATGGCCGAAAGTGCTCAAGACTGATTATGGACAGCTTGAAGCCATTGAACGATTCGGCAAAGATCCCAGACAGTTCTGCACGACGATTTCATCGATTGAAACAGAAGAAGGGGCCATCAAAAGTGTGACGACCGTTCAGCTTGGTCCGGATCGCAAGCCGGTTGAAGGATCGGAAAAAACGATTCCGTGCACCCTGCTTCTGATTGCGGCAGGTTTTGTGGGTGTTCCTTCATCGCTTGTTGAGGCTTTTGAACTGCCGCTGACTTCCCGCAATGTCATCGAAACAGAAGATGACAGCCACAAAGTCCGTGATGGACTCTTTGCCTGCGGCGATTGCCGGCGCGGTCAGTCTCTGGTCGTCTGGGGACTGATGGAAGGCCGTAAATGCGCGCAGGAAGTCGATGCAAGCCTGATGGGCTATTCGAATATTGAGTAAATGAACGCAAATCGAAAAACCGGAAGACAGAGCAGCCGATGCAGATCATCGAAGCTGCCTGCTTCCGGTTTCTTTTTCTGTCCTCTTCCCCGCTTCCGGCTAAACAGAAGGGACTTTTTGCGTGCTACAATCTGAAATCAGAAGCTGCTGCAGGCCCGGTTGCTAAATCCCGTGCTGTACAGACAGAAAAGACGATTTACGGACATAAAAGATGTCCGGCAAAGGAGAGACAATGAGCGAATTATCCAGACTGCTCCTCTCTGTTCCCATTGATATGCAGGGTGTTGTCGACCTGGAAGGACAGAGTGAAGAATCCGAACATATCCACGACTATGCAGTCGATGCAGAAGAAGAAAAAATCCTGAATGAACATGGCGGCATTGAAGCCCTGCGTCCGTTTGCCCTGCAAGAAGAACACAGAAAACAGATGATTTTTGATCCGGCAAAAGCGAATGCCCTTCTCGATGCCCTGGAAAATATGGGACTGGGAAATGGAGCCATTGCGGCTGCTGCATTTGAAGCAAGAACCTGTGCAACCTATGCACTCCTCGATTTTGCCTGAGAAAAAACAGATCGATTTCATTCGCAAGAAACAGTTAAGATCCGTTAAGAAAGGAAGATGCCTGTGACATTTGAAGAATGGAAAAACAGCCAGCCTGTAAAGAAAAACACGCGCTATCCCAATCCGTTTGACTGCTCGCTGCAGGTTTCTCCAATAACAGAAGCCCTCTATCATGAGCTGAATGCACCGGCGCTTTTTGCATTGCGCCGTCAGTTTGTGGCTGTCGACCTGGAAACATCAGGCCTTTCTGCAGAGCAAGGCGGCATCGTTGAAATCGGTGCGGTGGTTTACCGGGATGGAAAAGAAGCTGCACGCTTTCAGACACTCGTCAATCCGGGACACTGGATGAGCAATGAGGTCATCGCCATCCATCACATCACGAACGAAATGGTGCAGGACCATCCAGGCGAAGGACGCGCTTTAGAAATGTTTGCGGGCTTTCTTGAGCCCTTTCTTGACCGGCCGGTCTATTTTGTCGGCCACAATGCCTCGTTTGATATGGGCTTTCTGAAAGCTGCATCCAGACGAAACGGGATCAGTTTCCGTGCGGACTATTTCGATACGCTTTCTGCCTCCCGCGCGTTTTTAAAAGACGCCAGACTGTGGAATTTCCAGCTGAATACAGTCGGCGAATACTTTGGAATCACCAACCCGCAGGCGCACCGGGCTGTGGCTGATGCGATGGTCAGCGGTGAAATTCTGCTTCGTCTGTTTCAGCCAGCCGGTATGAAACATCTGTATAAAAAAGGAGAAAGCACTGCCTGCCGCATTGAAGAAGACCAGAAGCCGCTTTGCCGGAATATCCGGGATGCGCTGATCAAGGCGGGTGCCGATCCCGAAACGATTCGTTTTGTGGGCAATCATCAGGGACTGGTGAGTGTTTATGCAGGACGGAATCTGCTTGGCCGCTTTCGCTTTCTGAAGCACAAAGCCTATCTTCTTCTTCCGGCATCGCGTGCTAAGGCATTCGGCTGCAGCATGGAAGAGTGTACTAAAGATGAAGGCTCTGACCTTTCCTGGTGCCGTGTGCCTTTTGAAAGAGACGATCCGGACCCGTTCTTTATTTCTGAGTTTGTGCATGAATTCAGGCAGCTCGAAAAGATGAAGTCCAGAAAAAACAGCTAAGAAATAAGCATACAGGCCCAGCCCCGTGAAGGAACTGAGCCTGTATGGCGTTGTTTAAGTTTGTTGTTTAAGTTTATGGATAACCCGTTACTCAAGATAAGGAAGACTGAATTCAATGACCTGAAGCAGTTCATCAACACTGACCAGACCATGATCCCAGCCGACATTGGAAGCATTATCCGCCCAGAGCGAAGCGATGATCTGCCGATCATCACTGATACGCTGAAAGGCCTGCGGGTCTGTGATGCGGATGACAACTGATGGTTCTTTCTGTTCAAGTTGCTGTAAGAATATCTCTTTTGCCTGTTCTTCACTGTCGGCCTGTCTGTTTTCCTGAACATACCAGGAATAAGTCGTGTTGTTTTCAACGGGATAAAGCGGTGCCAGCGGCTGCCAGGGAGCAAAGACATGGGAATGACGCAGATCATCAAAGCTCAGATTGAGATAGCGGTGCTTTCCAAAGCCGTCTTCCCCGTTTGGATCATCGAATGTCACATCCGCGTAGTACCAGCCATCATCCAGACGGATCGCATTCCAGGCATGACCGACCATATACTCAGGAACTTTAACCGCCCCTTCTTCATCGTATTCCGGCTGAAGATCGGCCAGATCTTTGCTGGAATGACCCGCAGAAGAAGCCGAGGCAAAGCCGTGCATGCTGATCGAAGAGATAACGCTTCTGGCAAGAAGCAGATTCATCGCCTGCGTATAGCCATCGCATACTGCCCGGTTTTCAATGAGGGCGCCATACGCGTTATGCGCATTGGCGGCATCCAGATCGTATTCGGTCTGGTCGACAAGGACATCATTGAAAAAGACGGTTTTCTGGTACGGCGTCAAGCCGCTGGTCTGCGCAGCCAGCTCATCCGCTTTTGCATAAAGAGCCTGCAGATTTGCCTGAAGCTCTTCGGGAGTCATCGTATAGCCAAGCTGAATGGCTGCGACACTTCCCTGTGAATCAATCTCAAAGGTCCAGCCGGAGGATCCTTCAAAATGGATCAGTTCAACGTCCTGATCATTGAGAACCTGCATGGCTGCACTGGCATTTTCCAGCGAAATCGGCGTACTGAAGCGGATTTCTTCTTCACAGGCCATCATGCCGTTTTTTATTGTACGGACCGCCGCTTTCTGCTCTTCGTTCAGCTGCTGGAAGATATAGTTGTTTTCCAGCAGTTCGCCGGCTTCGGGAGCACCTGGCTTTTCCGGAAGAGTCGGTGTCTGAACTTCGGATGGAATGGGAGCCGTATAGGC
>Jenna_p2__coassemble_1953_pt1 | contig 13508 bp, 9 predicted proteins | sample Jenna_p2__metabat2_high_PE_029 | metagenome-assembled genome bin Jenna_p2
CAGATGGCAGATTGCTTTTTGTCTAATGCATAGCGGACGAAAGCGATCTTGCAGTCGTAATTGGAATCGGGCCGTTCGCCTTCTCCGAGCAGACCCTGTGAAGAATTGCTCTGAACCTGCAGGAAGGTTTCAGAACCGTAGTTCTTTCCGGCTTCATCGCCCCAGGACTGAATATGGGTATCCGTCTGGGCTGCGAGACCTTTGCGGTTGGTCGAAGCTGGCGTGTATTCATCGGTCTTCGCAAATTCAGCAAGGGCTTTTCCGTTATAAGGAATAACGATAACCTTGCTTCCGTGCTCGTCATTGCCGCGGTCATCGTCTTTTTCAGAGTCAATAACGGCGAGCGTCATGGCTTTAAGGGTGCCATCTTCAATATAGACACCCGGACGTTCCAGTTTTGTCCAGGAGTTTTTCGTTCCATCGGTGTACTGCAGATGTTCAGCCATTGATTCAGCACTGTAGGCAGTTCCTGTATGGAGCGTCCAGTCCTGAACGCCGTCATAGCTGGTCAGATAGTAGGCGTACTTTTCCTGCCAGTTGTTTACGACGATGTGATACATGCCGTCCGAATACCAGAGAACCGGGTCTTCCAGTGCACTTGTATTCATGCCGGGGATATCCCACCAGAGTTTCTGACGCTGAGTGGTCCATGGTCCGCGTACCGAGGTTGCGGTTGCGATATCGCCATCACGTCCTGCTGCAAGATAGGTACCGTCCGGACGCTGGGTAATGGTGACGTTGCTCAGACGGAATTTTCCGTCGGTTTCCATGATGCCGACGTGTTCCCATGGTCCGTCGAGAGATTTGGAAATATGAATGGACCCGTTCATCTGATCGCCGTGCAGTCCGGTATCGCTGACCGAAATCGCATAGCGATAGCCTTCCTTGTAGGCTGGATCCGTTTTGGAGATTTCGAAAGCGAAGACGTTGTGACCGGCGCCTTCGTAGTAGTCGCCCCAGATCATGCCCTGATCGGTATAGGGACCTTCAAGATTATCACTGGTTGCATAGACTGCGACCGATCCGCCCCAGCCGCTGTGACCATTGGCCTGATCCCAGCGGGAAGCAAACATATAGTATTTGTCCTTGCCGGTTTCTTCATCCGTTCCTTTGAGGATGGTGCCGTCCCAGTAGCAGTAGTTAGCGAGGGTTCTGTCTTCCAGACCGTTGTCCTGATCGCGTTTTCCTACAAGAGGTACGCCCCAGACATCGTCTTTCAGTGTGCTCAGAATCGTCATTGGCATGAAGCCGTCGACAAAAGAGCTCATGGAAGCAGCGGGAGTTTCATCCTGTACCTGTTCGGTCATGGCCACAGCGGGGGAACTGTTTGCCATCAGGGAAACAGGCGTGCTGGCGGCCAGCAGCATGGCCAGAAAGCAGCTCGTTCCTTTTCGAAATGGTTTTTTCATTGGAATTCCTTTCTTTTTCTCTGTTCTGACAGTTTCAATAGAAAGGCGAGTTTACTAAATCGCCGTGCTTTTAACGTATTCTGAAAGCGATTTCAATTCAATACTGATTCACTCAGGGAGAAAAAAGAAAGCAGGAATGAACGAAAAGGGGTGAAAAATCAGGATTTCCCATGTAAATATCGGTAACACAATTCAAAAATACTTCAAATATGATAAATTCCTGTCTTTTTCTTGGAATTCTGAAGCGCCAGTTCAGCGGTTGCACCTTTCGATAATACGAAAACCGATTTTTCCCCTTCATGAATTTGGCCAAAATAAGCGGAAATAAATTTCACTGAAAGAACAGGTAAAAAATGCGGGGGTATCAGCCGGACCAGCACCGCCGCCGGATATCCGCTCCGGTCTGCAGATCTGTCCTTTGTGGAAAAGAAAGGCGTTGCAGTCCGTTTTATGAGTGTTTGGCGGTACAAACAAAGTGAAGCAGAAAGAGGGATCCATCCCTGCTTATAAAGAGGTAATACACATGGACTGCAGAACACTGAATGAAACTGAACAGAAAGCACTGACCATTAAAGTCCGCCAGCTGAAAAAAGAATATGAACAGAAGCTGTTCCTGGAAAGACGGCAGATCGTAGAACAGGCTCTGGCCTCTTCATCGCCGAATCTTAAAGAGATTGAACCGTTTCTCAAAGGCGAGCTCGACCTGATCGACGGCAGTCTGCCAGGTATTGAAGAAGCAGCTGCCGAGGCTAAGCTTGAATGGGAAAAACTGGTTGAAACAGAATCGGATCAGTTTGATCCCAAGGCTGTCGAACAGGAAGCAAAACAGGTTCTGGACTATCGTAAGACTGAACTGGAACAGAAGTTTGGCATTCAGGATGCGTATGGAGCAGATGTTCTTGCCAATGCGTCCGGCATGAAAAAGATCTGACAAAAAGACGGGTAAGAAAACCTGAAATACCGGCGGGAGAAGAACAGAGAGATCTGTCTTCGCCCGCTTTTTCGCGTTCTGTTTTGAATGCAAGTGTGACAGGTCCGGAAAGATCCGGATTTCTGCAGGATTTTCAAAGAGTTTTCAGAAACAGAAGCGATTGTTTCCAAATTTACAGGCAAAAGAGATATTGTTTACGCATCTGATAGAGGTTGCGGATCTGACTGCACATGTTCAAGCCGGCAGGCGTTCGAGAATATGCGTGAGCAGATCTGCCGAACTGGCATCCGGGCGCGGAATCTGGTGGGCCGTACTGAGAAATCAGACGGACTGTCTGCAAAGACTGCAGGAGGGCTATCGAACGGCAAGATCTCTTACCGGCGGAGCGCTCTGCCGGTTTTTTCATGGCTCCACGCAGGATCAGCACCGGACGGGATGCAGTAAAGTCTGTGAACTCAGTCTCTGATCACAGACTGCTTTAAAAAAGAAGAAACAGATGCATAACGATTTCCGGCTGAATCCATATCCTTTCTGGACATGGAAAGAAGGAAGAGAAAAAGGAGATTTCAGATGACGAAAAAACTGCCTGACGGGTCGATCGTAGCCCTCATTACGCCGTTTAACACAGACGGTTCGGTAAATTACGACAAGCTGCGCGAACTGATTGAATGGCATATCGCCAATAAAACAGACGGCATTCTCGTGCTTGGAACGACCGGCGAATCCAGCACCATGACCCATCGCGAAGACGATGAAGTTGTCCGCGTTGCCATTGAACAGGCGGACGGACGCATTCCGATCATTATCGGCGCAGGAAGCAACGATTCGCATACTCAGCTTGAAAAGAGCCTGAAGTATGAGCGCATGGGTGCTGACGGTCTGCTGCTCATTTCCCCCTACTACAACAAGGCCAACCGCCAGGGTCTGATTGAGCATTTCAAACTCTGCGCAGATCAGGTCAATATCCCGATCATCCTCTATAACATTCCCGGACGTACCGGCATGAGTATCCCGGTCGATGTTGTTGAAGAACTTTCGAAACACCCCAACATCCAGGGAATCAAGGAAGCCAGCGGCAACCTTTCCTATGCCATGAACATGGCACCTCTGCTCAATGAAAACTTCAAAATGTATTCCGGCAACGATGACATCATCGTGCCGATGCTCTCCATCGGCGCAAGCGGCGTTATTTCGGTACTTGCGGACATTCTGCCTGAAGAAACGCATGATCTCGTATGCAGCTATCTCGATGGCGATGTAAATCGTTCAAGAGAGATTCAGCTGAAATATCTCGATCTGATCCACAAGCTGTTCATCGAGGTCAATCCGATTCCGGTGAAAGAAGCCATGAATCTGATGGGCATGAACGTCGGCGGCTATCGTCTGCCGCTCTATCCGATGGATCCGAAAAACAAAGAAGCGCTCGAGTCGAGCATGAAGAAAGCAGGTCTTTTATGAAAATTGCTGTTATCGGCCAGGGACGCATGGGCAGCCTGATTGATCAGGAAGCAAAAAAGCGCGGTCATACGACCGTGATGGGCGACTGCCTCGTTCCCGATGCCATTGAAAACGCAAAAGATTCCATCGATCTCTATATCGACTTCTCCCATCCTGATAACCTTGATTTCATCCTGAACACAGCTGCCGGAACCAATGCGGCACTTGTTCTTGGAACAACAGGCTACAGCGATGGGCAGCTTGCCCGGATTGAAGAAGAAGCAAAGACACGTCCGGTGTTCTTCTCTTCAAACTATTCGCTTGGCATTGCAGCCCTTAAAGAACTCGCAAAAGCAGCTGCTGCCATTCTGAATGGCTGGGATATGGAAATCGTGGAACTTCACCACAACCAGAAAGCCGACGCACCAAGCGGTACGGCTCTCAGTCTGCTTGAAACGATTGATCCCAATAATGAATATGAGCACGTTTTCGGACGCAGCGGAAAACCGGGCGCTCGCAAAAAAGAAATCGGCATTCATGCCCTGCGCGGCGGAACCGCTGCCGGCGATCATGAAATCCTGTTCCTTGGCGACCAGGAAACCGTGCGGATTTCCCACAGCGCACAGAACCGTCAGATTTTTGTCAACGGCGCACTTGATGCTGCCGAATTTATGGAAGGCAAGCCGGCTAGCCTGTATTCAATGACAGATCTTGTCGGGGCAAAACGATGAACGCACAGCAGATCATTGAACAGATCGCATCGGCACCCAAGAAAACGCCGGTCAAAGTCTACGTCCGCACCAGCCGTCCGGTTGAATTTCCCGGATGCAAAGTGTTCGGTGATGTCGTCTTTGGCGAATGGGCAGATATCAAACCCATTCTTGATGACAATGCAGAAGCGATCATCGACTGTGTTATTGAAGCAGACCGACGCAATTCCGCTCTGCCCCTTCTTGATCTCAAGACGATCGACGCCCGTATTGAACCTGGCGCCCTGATCCGCGAGCCGGTCACCATCGGCCGCAATGCGGTCATCATGATGGGCGCCATCATCAACATCGGTGCGGAAATCGGCGAAGGAACGATGATTGACATGGGTGCAATTCTTGGCGGTCGTGCCATTGTGAAAAAACGCTGTCATATCGGCGCCGGTGCCGTTCTTGCCGGCGTGATTGAACCGGCAAGCGCAAAGCCGGTTGTTGTCGAAGATGATGTTCTGATTGGTGCGAATGCGGTCATTATTGAAGGCGTTCATGTCGGCAAAGGCGCGGTTGTCGCAGCCGGCGCTGTCGTTATTGAAGATGTTCCGGACAATGCGGTCGTTGCCGGCTGTCCTGCACGGATCATCAAGATGAAGGACGAAAAAGCCGCCGCAAAAACTGCTCTGGTGGATGCGCTCCGTCAGATCTGAACGCCCGAAAAGGGAATCATCAAAAAGAAAACACAGGCAGAGAACAGAAAAACAGGTCCGGTCTGCAGGAATGCAGTCCGGGCCTGCGTGTTTGATGGGCTGTGCGGGACTTGTGTGATGACTTAGCCGATGACATACCGGATGGAGTGTATCTATGCGAAGCCAGGTGCCTGCTTATTCTCAGTCGTCAGAATCGTCATAATCTTCATCGGATTTGAAATCATCATCTGTAAGAGTTCCGTCTCCAAGATCCGACAGGAAATTGCGGACGGTATTGAGAATGTCTTTTCCGTAGTTTTCCAGGCGTGCTGCGCCGATACCTTCGATCTGGCTGAGTTCTTCTTCGGTCAGCGGCATGTTTCTTGCGATCAGCAGAAGCGTGGCATCCGGAAAAATAACGTAAGGTGGAAGGCCGCGTTCTCTGGAGAGTTTGAGACGTTTTGTTTTCAGACGGCCATACAGCTGTTCCTCGGCAGCCGTTTGCAGAGTAAAGGTGCTGTCGGGGCGGTTCTTCTGTTCTTTCTCCACCATATCCTGCATCGCTGAAACGTATGGGGAAACGTCAGGCGATCGCAGTCTGCTGAAGGAAGAGAGATAGCTTTCATCCTGAATGGCATCGTTCTGCAGCTTCTGACGGAGCGTGATCTTTTCTTTATTCCGGATTGCCTGATCGAATGCCGGCGTAACGGAGACAACCTGCCAGGCATCGTTTGAGCGAGAAAGAAAGCCCCGGGTGAGCAGTCCATCAAGCAGTTCTTTGATCGCATCCAGATCGTATCGCTGCAGGGCGCCAAACGACTGCATCTTGTCGAGATGTGCGGATGTTATGCGCTTGCCGTGACTGCCTCTGAGCAGATCGCGCAGCATGTTTTTTCCATAAGGGCGGGGAAGTTCGCGGACAAGCTTATAGACGGCTGCTGCGCCCTCTGTCACATCGACTTCTTTCCAGGTCGCCAGGCAGTTGGAACAGTTTGAGCATGAACCGCTGGTCGGTTCGTTGAAATATTCAAGAATAAAGGAGCGCAGGCAGAAATCCGTATGGCAGTAGTCATACATGCGGTGGAGTCTGGACAGGTCACGGGTCAGCTGGTCGGGCGAGTCTTTATTCGAACGCTCGATCAGAAATTTGTTGATCTGGTAGTCTTCCGGTCCATGAAACAGGATGCATTCTGCCGGTGCGCCATCGCGTCCGGCACGTCCGGCTTCCTGATAGTAGGCTTCAAGCGAACCGGGCATGGAGTAATGAAGAACAAAGCGGACATTGGACTTGTCGATGCCCATGCCAAAGGCACAGGTCGCTGCGATCAGCGGAATACGGTCAAACTGGAAGTCATCCTGAATGGCTGAGCGTTCCTCAATCGGAACTCCGGCATGATACGCCTTGCAGGGAAAACCGGCATCGCAGAGCATCTGGGCAACTTCTTCCGTATCTGCCCGGGTCAGACAGTAGATGATACCCGACTGACCGGGATGCTTTTCAAGATAATCGCAGACTGCTTTGAATTTGTCCTCCGGCTCTTCCACCGCAAAATACAGATTCGGCCGGTCAAAGCCGGTGATCAGGATTTTTGGATCGTGCAGGTCGAGCAGCTTGAGGATGTCGCTTTTGACCGGACCGGTTGCGGTGGCAGTAAATGCTGCCATAACCGGGCGTTTGGGCAGAGCGGCGGCGAATTGTGCGATATCAAGATAGTGTGGACGGAAGTTCTGTCCCCATTGCGAAACGCAATGTGCTTCATCGACCGCAATCATGGAAATATTGGCCTTTGTGGCAAACTCCAGAAACTGCGGAGTAGCCAGTCGCTCAGGCGCAACATAGATGATTTTGTAGCGGTTCTGCGCAGCAAAGGCCAGGGCTTTGCGATACTGTGCCGCAGAGAGCGAGCTGTTTAAAAAGGCGGCTGGAATACGGGCCTGGTTGAGCTGAGCCACCTGATCTTTCATCAGCGAGATCAGCGGTGAGATCACCAGCGTAATGCCCGGCATGAAAATGGCAGGAATCTGATAACAGACAGACTTCCCTGCTCCGGTGGGCATGATTCCTAAAACATCCCGTCCATCGAGCAGCGCTTTAATCAGCTCAGGCTGTCCAGGACGGAAGGAATCGTATCCATAATATTTTTTCAGCGCCTTTCGCACAGGCGGATATTTTTTCTTTTCCGTGACCATACTGTTCTTATTGTGACAGGCTAGCGGGCAAGTTCAAGAAGGAGTCTGGCAGCGATCTTCCGTTTTCCGCATAGACATGCATAGAAAGTGGAAGGGCTGCCGTTGGATCGGTGTGAAGAAGAAAAGGCATACAGTGCAGATGGATGCCGCCTCAGGGAATCACTTCTGGCCTGCTATGATACAATCGAACAGAAAAAAACGGCAGACGGACGATATCTGCAGCAGGAAATCCTCCCATAGAGGTCCTGCCCAGACTGGACCAGTCTCTGCCGCAAACACACAGAACAAAAAAGGTACACCGTACCATCACAGGCAATACAAGCAATAAGGGAGATCTCATGAAACAGGGTTTTGACAATAACAAATATCTGAAGATGCAGTCAGACCAGATCCGCAAGAGGATCGATTCTTTTGGTGGCAAACTGTATCTCGAATTTGGCGGCAAGCTGTTTGACGATTACCATGCCAGCCGCGTTCTTCCGGGCTTTCAGCCCGATTCCAAACTGCAGATGCTTCTTGAACTCAAGGACAAAGCAGAAATCGTCATCGCTATTTCCGCAAAGGATATCGATGCCGCAAAAATGCGCGAAGACCTGCAGATTCCATATGACCAGGATGTTCTGCGTCTGATCGGCGAATTCCAGAAAGCAGGGCTGTTCGTCAGCTCCGTTGTCATCACGCAGTACGCCGGACAGAAGAGTGCGCAGAAGCTCAAACGGCAGCTGCACAAGAAAAATATCCGCGTTTACTACCACTATCATATTGAAGGCTATCCTACGGACACGAAGAAAATCATTTCCAAAGAAGGCTTCGGCAAGAACGACTACATCGAAACCGAGCGCGAGCTCGTCGTTGTTACCGCACCGGGTCCTGGTTCGGGAAAAATGGCAACCTGTCTGTCCCAGCTTTACCATGAACACCAACGCGGCGTAAAAGCCGGCTATGCCAAGTTTGAAACATTCCCGATCTGGTCGATTGCCCTCAATCACCCGGTCAACCTGGCTTATGAAGCAGCAACTGCCGATCTGGATGACAAAAACATGATCGACCCGTATCATCTTGAGGCTTACGGAAAAGTTGCGGTCAACTACAACCGCGATATCGAGATTTTCCCGGTCCTCAAAAAAATGTTTGAAGAAATCTACGGCACCTCGCCCTACAACTCCCCCACCGATATGGGCGTAAACATGGCCGGTTTCTGCATTTATGATGACGAAGCTGTCTCGCAGGCAGCCGGTCAGGAAATAATCCGCCGCTACTTTGCCAGCCGCACACGCCTTGCCAAAGATGAATGCGGTGCAGGAGAGCTGCAGAAACAGGAAATGCTGCTGCAGCAGTGCGGCCTTTCTCCGGAAGACCGTCTCTGTGTAAAGGCAGCCAGAGAACATGAAGCTGTACGTAAGACATTCTGCGGTGCCATGGAACTTGAAGACGGCACAATGATCCGTTCGGCAAACAACACCTTCATGGGCCCAAGTGCCGGACTGGTCATGAACGCCATCAAGAAGCTGGCCGGCATTGAAGATGCCAAACTGCTCATTGAACCGGATGCATTCCGCCCGATTCAGAATCTGAAAACTTCGTTCATGGGCTCCATCAACCCCCGTCTGCATACCTACGAGACACTGATCGCTCTTTCGCTTTCCGCAAAGACCAACCCCGATGCACAGAAAGCCCTCGACCAGCTGCCCCGTCTGAAAGGCGCACAGGCTCATCTGACCTGCGATCTGTCCGAAACAGACCTCAACACCTACAGCGCACTGGGCATCCAGGTCACCTACGAACCCGAAAAGCGCTAAATCCTGTACAGAACGCCTGCCGGTTTAAGTCGCATTGATCACAAATCGTCTGCCCGATACAATAGAACAAACGGTTCTGTTTCCTCTGCAGGCACTGCTGTAAATTTTTCATGCAGAGGATCGATATAAAAACGGCGGAACCCGACAGAAACAGGCATGTCCTGGAAAGGAAAACAGTATGGCGAAAAAAGTATCACTGAATGCAGCAAATGCCATCCGCGGCATTCTGAAAAATAAAGAGGAACTCAAAGCGGATCTTCGTTCAGAAGAAAAAGACGGTGACCGCACTGTCTATGTCTTCGATGTCTTCTTCGGCGATGCAATCGGTACATTTACCATCGCTCAGGAGAACGGCGAGATTCCTGTAGCAGTTCTGAACTTCTCCATGGGAAAAATCTTCTCGAAGGTCAACGATAAGAATATTGAAAAGCTGGCTCAGTATGTCCTCGACACGTTCCTTTGATCTCGTGATGAAGGCTGTTGTTCATACAGCAGATGAACAGACAGCTCTTGCAGTTCAGGAACTCCTCTCAAAGGATGCCGGCGGTCTGAGCTGTTCGCCGCTTCGTGAATCACAGTCGCTTAACGACTGCTTTGAATTCATGGCAACTGCGGTAGTCAGCGAATCCGTCAAAGACGCAGTTCTTGCAAAGTGGGACAACGACTGGGACGAAGATGAAGAGTGCAATGGAACAGAGATCTACTGGGCATATGCGTTTAACACGAAAATGGCCTATCCCGACCTCTATTACCTTGAACTCGAATTCAGACCGATCCATTCCAGGTCTATCTAAATTCCAGAAAAAGACGCCGTCTGCACGCTGATGTGCAGGCGGCGTTGTGTATTTACCGGGCAGAGAATCAGATTTTAAGTCTGAGACGCTTCAGGTGAATCAAGCTCTCTGAAGACATCGCCAAGATGGCTGATCAGATCAAGAGGCGTAAAGGAATAAGGACTGATGGCGTATTTTGCGGCCTGATTGTGGACCCAGGCACCAAGTACAGCGGCTTCAAGCGAGCTGGCTCCGGCTGCTTTCAGTCCGGTGATGATGCCGCAGAGCACATCGCCGCTTCCGCCTTTGGCAAGTGCGGTATCTGGTCTTGCAATGATATAGCGCTGCTGGCCATTGCTGATCAGGGTAAAGTCGGATTTAAGAACGAGTACTTTGCCGGGATGCGCGGTAAGCCATGCCTGGGCTGACTGCGCCGGCTTTTCCAGAATGGTTTCCATCGGCAGATTGGACAGCCTGGAAAATTCTTTGAGATGCGGGGTCAGGATGAGACCTTTTCGTCCATCAAGAATTTGGGGATAACTTCCACACAGATTAATCGCATCGGCATCGATTACACAGGGCTTCCCGCTGAGCAGAACAGCACGCAGAACGTTTAACGCACCCTTGCCTGTTCCCATGCCGTTGCCGATGGCGAGTTGCGTATAGGGCAGGAACGTCTCCTTAATTTCATCTGGATGATCGTGAACGTGTGCGAAAAAGCCGTCTGCATCTGCTCGTGCGGGAAGAAGCATGGCCAGGTTCATCTTGGAAGCAATCGCCTGTGCGGCCGGGGCTGGAGTATAGAGCGTTAATGTACCGCATCCGCAGGCAAAGCAGGCTTTAGCAGCCATCGTTAGCGCACCGCTCATTCGAAGACTGCCGCCGCACATCAGAACTTTTCCGAATGTACCTTTGTTGGCATCCGGTTTACGGGAGGGTAGCATAGAGCGGGCAACCGTTTCATTAACAAGAACTGCTGAGGAAGGATCCTCGTGAAGGGATGCAGGAATGCCGATATCGGCAAGCTTCAGATTTCCTGTATATTCCGGGCCGTTCTGAAGCAGAAGGCCCCATTTTATGCAGTCCAGAACTACGGTCTGATCTGCACGAAGAGCGCCGCCCTGGATTTTTCCGGTATCGGCATCGATGCCGGAGGGCAGATCGACGGAGATGACCCAGCCATTCAGGCTGTTTACAAGTTCAACAAGCGAGAGATACATTCCGGAAAGCGGTCGGCTCAGTCCGATTCCAAACAGCGCATCGACAATTACCGAACTGTTTTTTAGCAGACTGTTCTTCTTTGCATCGCATGCATCACCAAGAGGGAAGAGCTGCAGATCGACACCGGGCAGGCTGCACAGCTTTTCAAGACTCAGAGCCTGGATCTTTCCATCTGCGCTCAGATGATCAAAATCAATCCAGGCAGCGCAGGAAACGCCCTTGAGAGCAAGAATGCGCATGATGGCCATGCCATCCGCGCCGTTGTTGCCAGGACCGCAAAGCGCGCTGACGCATGCAGGCGCAGATCGGCTGGCAGAAGTCTGCCGCAGGTGTTCAAGAACGGCATCTGCCACTGCAGAAGCTGCATGTTCCATTAAAACCAGAGAAGGAATGTGGCAGTTTACAATGGCTGCTGCGTCTGCTTTGCGGGCAGTGTCAGCTGAACATACATACTGTTTGATCGAGTTCATGGATCAGTTCCTTTCTGCAGATCCGTACTGGATCGTAGCGAAAAACAGACAGAATCTATCTGTATGCAAACAGTCCTCCTTTTCTGAACTGCTGTATCTGCGAAAAGAAAATGCGGGATTTGCGATGATTCTTCCACAGAAATTCCGCTCTTTCTGTTTACCGTGGGATTGCGGCAGCTTTGAAAGCCGTGCCCGCCCGTCGGGTGAAAAAGTGCCCGGATCCGCTTTTCTTAACGCAAATTGGGATGTTGCGGCTGTGCTATACTCATTAGCTGAAAGGAGACTGTGCTTTATGTCTCAGAATAAAAATGCCCCTTCAGGCACTACAGATAAGAAATCTCTGTCGAAAAAGTCGATTATCGTCGGCGGCCTGATCGGCACGGGCGGTTTTTTTATCGCCAAAGCAATCGGGCTGGTCTACTCCATCCCGTTTTCAAGCATTCTGGGATCCGACGCACTGATGTCCTATTACGGATCAGCGTACCGGATCTACAGCTACCTGCTCAATGTGTTTACGGCTGGCGCGCCAATGGCAATCGCCACCATGGTCGCCAAGTACACAACCCGTAAAAATTATAAAACAGTTCTGCAGATCGAACGACTGTCCACCCTGTTCCTTGGATTGCTTGGTCTGCTTGGCATGATTGTCATGCTTGCCCTGTCGGGCGTGCTTGGCAATGCCATGGCAGACGGTACGCCGGAAGGTGCCGCAATCATGACGCCTGTTCTGGCGCTGCTGTCCATTGCAATTTTCTTTGTTCCGATTCTGTCGGCCTACCGCGGCTATGTCCAGGGACGAAAAGAAATGGAAGAGTACGCCTATTCGCAAGCGTTTGAACAGCTCTTCCGCGTTGCCTTCCTGCTTGGCGTTTCGTGCCTGCTGGTTTACGGCTTCCACATGGCCAATGTCTATGCGCTCTATGCGGCGGTCCTTTCGACTTCGGTCGCTGCGATTGCCGGTATTGTGCAGATTGTCCGTTTTACCAGACAGTCCAACAAGCCGCTGCGCAAACAGGCCAAAATGCAGAAAACGCGGGCCGTTCCGCTCAAACCGCTGATCCGGGAATTCATCCTTCTGTGCATTCCGTATCTGCTCTATGCGGTGATCGGCTATGCCAACGATATTTATGATGCGGTTCTGCTGCCGACGGGTCTTCGCATGTCGAGCTATTCTTCAGCACAGATTCAGACGATGACTTCGGCAGTCAACTATGTCGGCATCAAGCTGACCGCAATTCCGATGATTCTCTCTCCGGGATTTGTTGCCGCAATTATCCCCCATATCACTTCCGCTCTGGAAACAAACGATATTAAGACGGTGCGCAAGGACATTATCGAGTGCATCAATATTGTTCTGTACATCGCTCTGTTCCTGAGTTTCTGCATCTTCGTGTATGCAAAACCGCTGTTCTATTCGCTCTACTACACGACAGACCTCGAACTGGCCGCTTCAAGCGTGCGCTGGATTGCCATAGAAGGTCTGTTCGGTACCCTTACACCGGTCATCTCCTCGATGATGATGGCCTGCGGCATGCGCAGAAAACTGCTTCGCAATATGTTCGTTGCGGCTGTCGTTAAAGGCATCATCATGGTTCCGATGGTTATGATGATGGGCATTGCCGGAGCGGTCATTTCGACCATCATCAGCTTTGGCTACATCATGGCTTACTCGCTGCATCAGATGATGCTGCGCTACCATGTACATTTCAAATCGACCCTTTCTCTGCTCATCCGTACATCCATTGCCCTGGCTCTGATGGGTCTGACTGCCTGGCTGCTCAGCCTGGCTGGTCTTGGCGTTGCGGAAGGTTCGAAGCTGATGTGCCTGCTGTCCATGTGCCTTAACGGACTGATCAGTGCAGCTGTCTTCCTTGCCTGCTCTTTCTAT
>Jenna_p2__coassemble_2006_pt1 | contig 13087 bp, 14 predicted proteins | sample Jenna_p2__metabat2_high_PE_029 | metagenome-assembled genome bin Jenna_p2
CCAGCATTCTGTAATAAAGGACTTACCCACCCGAAGCGCAATTGCCTCAAAAATGAATGACAAAAAGTGAAAAAGATTCCAGTCGCAAATGTATCCTCTTTCCACAGTAACCGTTCGTTTTCAGTTTCCTTTCAGATTCTCACCTTTCTTCTCAGACTCTGTTATCGTCCAGAGCACGCAAAAAGGCCGGTTCATCTCTGAAGCGATTGTTTTCGCTCAGAGTGAAACCGGCCTTCAGATTTTATTTTCTGTACGGGCTTTTTCCATTAACGGATGTAAAACCGGCATAAGCCAGGCCGCCAATCAGTGCTGGGAATCCAATAGCCCCGATCATTGAACCAGTCATATATCCAGCCATGTATGGGCTCGAGAAGAAGATCTTATTATAAATTGCGTAATAAACGATAAGCAGAACAACCGCAAGGCCGCTTACAACGATATATCCAAGGAGAGCGTTGGGTTTTCTGAATACAATCAGGATTTCAAAAACAATCCTCAGAACATCAAGAATGACAGCCACGAAAAAATTGAATGCATAGAACCAGCCAATAATCTGGGAGGTATAGAGAACATCACTTATACTCGTCAGATTGCCTAAAGTACCCAGCACCTGGATGACAATAATAATCCACATGACGATTTTGAACCAGAGCTTCCATTCTCTCTCAGACTGACTGCTGTTTACCTTAACCGCCTGACCATACTGATATCCATTCTGTGCTGAATTGGAGGAATATCCATTTGATCCATAACCGGACTGATACCCGCTCTGACCATTCGTGGAATACCCTGACTGATATCCGCTCTGTCCGCTATTCTGAGGGTTCTGTGAGTAGCCAGGCTGGGATCCATATGATCCATTCTGCGAGTAGCCTGCCTGAGATCCGTACGCTCCATTCTGCGAGTATCCGGACTGCTGTCCGTTCTGGCCATACGGGGAATATCCGTTCTGCCCGTTGTTTGAATTGTAATTATTTGGAGCCATTGAAATTCTCCCTTTCTATCTGAACACGAGTGAAATCTTCACGATCTATTCAGCATTTTCCAGCTCTTCTGGAAGATTTTTCAGAAAGCAGAGCTGCGATTCAAGGATGGTCTGCTCTCTTTCAGCCGCTTTCCAGAACAGATTCTTATTTCCTGTACGGGCTTCTTCCATCCGTGGATACAACTCCGGAATAAGCCAGACCGGCAATCAGTGCCGGGAATCCGGCAGCTCCAATGAACGTACCAATCACAGATGGGATTCCAAACAGATCAATACCGTATACAAAGATAAGAACGATATATAGAATCAGATCCAGACTGACTACGATGATGTATCCAAGAAGAGCGTATTTCTTTCTGAGAATAATCAGTATTTCAAAAACGATTCTTCCAACAGAAATAACAAGCGCCGCGAAAAAATAGAACAGGAACAATCCGCCGATGAACTGGGAGGCATAGATCATGTCATTTATTTTCAGCAGATCTTTGACTAAAGCGAGGCACTGGATTCCAACCAGAATCCACATGGCGACAGTAAACCAGGTTTTCCACTTTCCCTGTATCTGACTGTTATTCGCATTAAACTGACCGTACTGATATCCGTTCTGTACTGAATTGGGAGAATAGCCATTTGGTGAATAGCCGGACTGGTATCCGCTCTGTCCATTGTTATAACCGCTCTGGGAATAGCCAGGCTGATACCCGTTTGATCCATTCTGCGGGTAACCCGACTGCTGTCCGTTCTGGCCATATGGGGAATACCCGTTCTGACCGTTGTTTGGATTGTAATTATTTGGAGCCATTGGAATTCTCACTTTCTGTCTGAACACGAGCAAATCTCAGTGACCTGAATGAATCAGTTGCTCATGATCTGTTTTCTGTTATCTGTAATCAAAACAAAGAAACCGGCATTCTTGATCGGATAATTCCCACAGATCAGAAACCGGTTTTGTATTCTTATTCGTTCCCTGTTCTTTTCTTTACTGAAAAGATCCCGGCTTATTTCGTATTATTCAAACGGATTTTTTCCATTTGTTGTGGCTGTACCAGAGTAAATCAGGAAGATATAGAGAGCTGCGCCGAGTATTGTACCCAGCAGACTGCCAATTGCGGACGTGCCGGCTCCAAAAGCTTCAATAATAGCAATTACAATGTTAATAACACACAGAACAATATATGCTTTAAACGCCCATGGCTTCATTTTCAGAAGTCCAACATCAACGGCCACAGATACTGCAGCGAGGATTGCCATAATCAGCATTATAAAAGCCGTGACACCCGCAAACGAACCATAGTATGAGGTTTGAGACATTGCAAAAAAGAAACCGGAGATTCCCGACAGCACTCCAAAGCAGCCGACGACAATTCCAATCCACAGAAGAACCTTGAACCAGGTTTTCCATTCTGTGGGCGCTGCTATATGGTTCAGGCTCTGATTGCCAGACTGGTATCCGGTCTGGTAACCCGGCTGAGAGGGGGCGTATGGCGCGTTCTGTACTCCGTTCTGAGAATATCCCGGCTGACTGCCATAAGAATTCCCCTGAGAATACCCCGACGAATAACCATTCGATCCGCCCTGGGAATATCCCGGCTGACTGCCATAAGAATTATCCTGGGAATATCCGTACTGTCCGTTCCCGTACTGGCCATTGCCATACTGACCGTTTGAATTGTAACCGTTTGAATCCATCCTGCTTTCCTCTTTCTAGATTCTCTGTATCAGATGTGAAGCAGCAGCCTCCTTCTAAGGCAATACAGTCTGAACTGTCCAAGATGATTTACTCAATCTGACATTTTCTTCGATCTTGCAGTTCAGTACGGTTCTTTCTGTACAGAGTGTGAGCCTGTTCTGCAATATCCAATGCAGGTTCCGGCTCCTTAATCATCTATTTCAAAATATAGAAAGCATCAGGTTTTATCAATAGACCAATCTTATTTCGCTTATATAAGCTTTTGAAATATGCGTCACTTCGAAGTATTTTGTGTCGTGCTTTCATTCTTTTTAGAAGAAGGCGGAGTCAGCAGGCGCGTATAGCCGCGATCAATCAGAATGGCACCTGCTGGAGCAGTAATCAGAATGGCTGTTACTGCACAGGAAAGAATCTGCTCGCCAGCCGGAAGTCCTGCAGCAAGCGGAACGGCACCGATGGCAGCCTGAACAGTTGCTTTTGGCAGATAGGCGGCAACACAGAACAGACGTTCTTTCCAGCTCAGGCGGGTAAAGCTGACGCAAAGCAGCACACCAGCTGTGCGGACCAGCAGGCAAAGAACAATCAGAAGAACATTGACTCCAAATGATTTGAAAGCATAAGGCAGATTGACTGCCGCACCAATCAGCGTAAACAGGAAAATTTCTCCGGCTTTCCACAGCGCATCAAAACCGGCTGCTGTTGAGCGGATCCTCTCAGGTACTCTGGTTCCGAGTACCATGCAGGCTGCCATGATGGCAATCAGTCCGGAGAAAGCAACCGGTCCGGTCATTGCTTCTTCCACACCGTAAAACAGCAGCCCAAAAGCAAGGATCACAATGACATTTACAGCTGCGGATTCGTATTTCTTCTCCTTAGAGAACAGACGGACCAGAAGCAGACCGCTCAAAAATCCGGCACCCAGACCAAGGAGAATGGCAGTCGGCAGACGCAGAAGCGTGCTTGCCTCAAAGCTTCCCTGTCCGGCAATAGACATCAGGACCGAAAACAGTACCAGAACATAAATGTCATCCGCACTTGCTCCGGCAAGAATCATCTGCGGAATGGCTTTATCCTGGCCATATCCGGCTTTCATGACTTTGAGCATCGACGGAACAACGACTGCCGGTGAGACAGCAGCCATAACGCAGCCCATCAGAGCTGCTGAAACAAGATCAATGCCAAGAAGCATCGGCGCAAAGATGATAAAAGCGGCAATTTCAAAGGTTGCCGGTACAAAGCAGAGCAGCAGGGCCGGACGTCCGGCTTTTTTCAGATCTTCGATTTTCAGATTCAGTCCTGCCCGGATCAGGATGATCAGCAGTGCGATTTTGCGAATCGTTCCAGATCCCGCCAGAAGCGTCGGATCCAGCAGATTCAGGCAATATGGACCGATTAGCAGTCCAAACAGCATCATTCCCAGAAGCCCTGGCAGCTTCATTTTTCGAAAGATCATTCCAGCGGCCACCCCGCCTGCCAGAATCAGACTCAGTGAAATAAACATGAATTCTCCTTCCTTGTCTTTTCCAGGATCATACGTTCCCCAATCGCAGACAAAACAAAAGCGCTGATCCTTCCATGCAAAAAAAAGCACAGAAGTCATCAGCGCAAGGCGGTTCGGATTCAGATCCCGGAAGACATCATTTCCGTTTCACAATGTTCGTTTTGTCCATTACCTGGATAAAACAGCGTCTCTATTTTAAAACCGCTCACCCTGGCGGACAAGCCAAAGGATACAGCCGACTGATATATTCCGGCTATTTTCACTTGATCAGACAGACAGCAGACGCTTTACTGTGCGCTCTGCTTTTTCTCTTTCCGCCTGCCAAAGAAAAGTGCCGCTAGTGCAAAGCAGAATGCCGGAATCAGAAACTGAATGGCCCGGGCCAGAACGTATGCATAAAACGGTGCACTGTCAGCCGATCCATACCGTGCCAGATCAAGAAGCAGCGCGGCCGCAAATGATGCAATAAATACAGCTGTAATGATCCAGCAGATTTTTCCCCGTTCTCTGTTTTTATTCTTCACAGATTGATTCTCCTTATGCAGAGATCATCCCTGGACATTCTGGGTCAGGATCCTCTGCCAGTTCTCACTCAACTATTTAAGCATGACGATGACTGACTGTAACCCGCTCGTTTTACGATCCGGACATTTGGATGCAGTTTGCATTCTTCCTCAACAGTTCCTGCTTCAAAGCAGATGCCAGGGCAGATTCTGCGCGAATACGCGAAATGAAAGCCCCTGAGTAAACCTTACTGTTCTGTACTGTTATATTCTGTTTATCACTGTTTACAACTGTTATCTACTGTTATACACTGTTATTGTTCGAACAGCCGATTCGCTATCGGCAAAAGGAGTACCCCCATGCAGCTTCAGATTACCCCCTCTTCCATGACCCCGATCTATGAGCAGATCGCCGATCAGATCCGTCTGCAGATCAAGGAAAAGATCCTTCATCCGCAGGACCTTCTTCCCTCGGTACGCGCCTGTGCCAGGGATTACCACATCTCCGCTCTGACCGTGAAGAAAGCCTATGACCTTCTTGAATCTGAAGGTTTTGTCAGAACCGTCCAGGGAAAAGGCACCTTTGTCTGTCAGCTTTCTGAAAACGTCATTCAGGAAGAGATGCAGCGTCAGGTTGAAGAGGCGTTTGAATCTGCAATTGCCAGGGCAAAGCGTCTTGGCATGAATGACGAGCAGATTATTGACCTTGTTCATCTGCTCCTTGAAGGAGATTCCCTATCATGATTGAACTCACAAACGTTAAACGATCCTATCCCGGTTTTACGCTTGATATTGACCGTTTCTCAATCGAAGAAGGAACGATTACTGGTGTTGTCGGTCTCAATGGCTCGGGCAAAACCACCCTCTTCCGGCTGATCACCGGCCTGGCCGCTCCGGATGAAGGCAGCGTCATGACCTTTGGTCATCAGGCCGATACCCTTCCTGTTTCCCTGAAAAAAGAGATCGGCGCTGTCTTTGTGGACAGCGGTTTTCCGAAATGGATGACGCCGGCTGATGTTCAGAGCGTTCTCAAGGCGTTTTATGACTCGTTCGATCCGGCTCAGTACAATCAGCTGCTGGAGCAGGAAAAACTTCCAAAAGATAAAATGCTGTCTATGTACTCAAGCGGCATGCTGGCAAAGTTCCGGATTATCGCCGCACTGAGTCACAGTCCGCGCTTTCTGCTTCTTGATGAGCCGACAAGCGGTCTGGATGTTGCTGCGAGACGGGAAATTCTTGAACTGCTGCAGAACTACATGATGACGCCTGGCCGTTCAATTCTGATCAGTTCACACATTGCTTCCGATCTTGAAACGCTCTGCGATGATTTCTGGATGATTCAGAATGGAAAAATGGTTCTGCATGAAAGCGTTGATGCGCTGACTGGCGAATATGGAATTCTGCATGTCAGCGACAGTCAGCTTGAACAGCTTGACCTTGCGGCAGTCCGAGCCAAAACAAAGACTCCTGGCGGATGGGACCTTCTTGTCAGCGACCGGAAGTTCTATCAGGAGAATTACCCAGCTCTTCCCATTGAAAAAGGAAACATTGATGATCTTCTGCTGATCGTTGAAGGAGACCATTAATATGAAAGGCTTATTCATCAGTGATCTGATCTGGCTCAAACGTCAGAAAACCATGCTCCTGCTTCTCGCTCTTCTGACCGCCATGTATATTTTCAACGATTCACTTTCATTCATGTTCAGCTTTATCGCTCTTTTTCTGAGCGTTCTGCTCTCCCGAAGCATTCAGGGTTACATTACGCAGCCTAACGCCCGCTTTCTGCAGACCCTGCCTTTTGATCTTAGAAGTCTGCTGATGGAGAAATATCTCATCAGTACTCTCTTTCCTGCAGCAGTGACCCTGATCCTTGCGATTGTGATCTTTGTGATGGGCAAATCGGACTGGAATGAACTCTGCGTCCTGATGAGTGTGACATTTGCCTCATCCGTCCTGATTCCTTCCATCATCATTCCTATGACAATCCGCTATAAAGACAAATCACAGTACATGCTCATGATCATCGTTGCCATTGTCGCAATCGGAATCGTCATGATTACAGATACAGCACAGGAAAACGGCATTTCTCTGATCGATTCGATTTCTTCGAATGCTTCCCTGCTTCTGAACTTCCTTCCCGCTTTGATCATGGTCTTCCTTGCCGGATCCTTCATGCTTAGCCGCCGCTTCCTGGCTAAAGAAGAATACTGAACAGGAACGAACTCCCGACTGTCTGCCCCGTGCAGTCAGTCTTTTTCTTTATGCAAAAATCCAATCTGAAAGGAATCGCACATACATACTTGAGAGAGCAGACTCAAAAGGTCAAATCAGTGTCAGAATGAACCGCTCTTTTTTCTCACTCTTCGAAATCTGACCTTTTATGAAACAATAGGAACGGTGATTGAAATGAAAACAATTCTTGTCTTTGAACAGACCAGTTCTGAAAAGCAAAACGAACTCATTGAGAAATACCCGGATTTTCACTTTATTTTTGGCGACGATCCAACCTGGAAAAATGCACTGAATCAGGCCAGTGCGATCATCGGTTTTCCGCCTGAAGAAATCCGGGATCAGCTCAAAGAGCTTCCCATGCTGGAGCTTATTCAGCTGCCCTTTGCCGGCTATGAAGGCTGGCCCGAACTTGTCGACTGTCCTTTAGCCAATGCATCCGGCATTTACGGTCTGGCGATTTCCGAATACATCATTGGCGCGCTGCTTTCGGTCTTCCGCCATTTTGAACAGCTCAGAGCCCAACAGAAGCAGAAAGTCTGGAACAGACAGATCGGCAATGTCGACTCGATCTCTGGCAAAACCATTCTGATTCTTGGCTGCGGTGATGTCGGCGGAACGTTCGCCCGTAAAGCAAAAGCACTCGGAGCCAGAACCATCGGCGCTGCCCGAAGTGTTCGCCCAATTGAAGGATTCGATGAAGTTATCCCTCTCGATGACATTGAATCCGTGATTGGGCAGGCCGATATTGTGGTCGGTGCTCTGCCATCCAATTCCGGAACGCACCACCGTCTGAATCTTGAACACTTTAAAGCCATGAAATCAGACTCTGTATTCGTTAACGTCGGACGAGGCGATCTTGTTGCACTTTCAGATCTGGAACAGGCGATGAAAGAAAACCAGATCGGACACATGATTCTCGATGTCTGCGAAATTGAACCCCTCCCTCAGGAGAGTCCCCTCTGGGATGATGAACGCGTTATGATTACTCCGCATATTTCCGGTGACTTCTCACTTCCAAGAACCGGCGTTCTGCTCTGGGAGCTGATCGAAAAGAATCTTGATGCACTGCGCGATGGCAGACCTCTGCTCAATATCGTTAACCGCTGAACTGAAAAAGCTGATTTCCCCCTGGCAGTCAGAAGCATTCACTTTCCTGGACTGGCAGGGGTTTTCTGTTTCGTGAAAAAAGAAAAGCCCCTGCTATTCGACAGGGACTTGTTTGAAAATGATGAACTTTGAGAAGAAATAATTCAGAGCAATGACAATGCAGTTTGCGGCAATCTTCCAGAACAGAGCAGGCCAGCGCATGACTTCAACCGCCCAGAACATGATGCCAAGGTCAAAGAGCTCCGAGACAAAACGGAACGCCGAAAAGGACAGAAATTCACGGATCGTGCGACGGAGTCCGGCTCTTCTTGAATGGAAGACCCAGACCTTATTGGTTACGAAAGCCACGAGAACGGAGACAGCCCACGCAGCAATGTTGCTCTGCGTATTGCCGATGTGCCAGAGGTCGTAAAAAAGATAATATGTGAGAATATTCGAACCTGTCGCAAATGTTCCCCAGAGGGTATAGCGAATCAGTTCCTGGTATTTGTTGAGCAGAGCTTTGATTTTCTCCATTTCATGACCTCCTTTCCGTCTGCCTTATTTTTCTGTCTCTTCTGTAAGGAAACGAAAAGAGAATACAGGATAAATGTGTGAAGAATCACCGGAAAATTACGTGAACGCTGTTCGTACAGCAGAAATCTATTCATTACGATTTATTTGCCCAGCAAACATGCCAAATTGTCTGCATAATTCCGTGATCCGTTCAAAGGGCAGCAATTTGCACTCAATGAATGAAAGCAGCCGGATCATTCCTGAATACATTCTCTTTTTCGAGCCCCCTGATCTGGAAAAACACGCAGCATAAACGGGTATTTGAATGTTTGTTCTGATTTTTGATGATTTTATCAAATTTCAAAACAATACATCAGATTCTGAAAAATTCAAACTGAATCTGAATACTATGAAGTAAGCGAGCTGGATCGCAAACCTTACAGCAAGGTGGAACAGCCATGCTGCTGCAGTTTTCTGTGAAGAATTTTAAGTCGTTTAAAGAAGAAGCGGTGCTGACTATGGAAGCTTCTTCTGATGCATCTCTGCCAGAGAACCTGACGGAAACCGATAGTACTCGCTTCTTAAATACAGCTGTCATCTTCGGAGCAAATGGAGCGGGCAAAAGCAGTCTGCTCTCGGCGATCCGCGCAGCGGTTATTCTGATTCGCCATTCAAATACTCGACAGGTATCCGACCCGCTTTTAGAAATCGTTTCTTTTCGCTTTGATCCGGAAACTGTGACAGAAGCGTCCTCATTTGAATTTGTCTTCCTTGCGAGAGGAATGAAATATGTCCATGGCTTTTCGGCAACCCGTAAAGAGATTCAGGATGAATACCTGTACGCATATCATTCATCGAAAGCCTCAACGATTTTCGAACGATCAAACGTCCGCGAGTACAGATTTACATCTTCTGCTCTGAAAAGAGAGCTTCTTCCTTTGGTACGGTTCAATTCTGATAACAAGCTGTTTCTCGCAACAGCAGCCGCCTGGAACAGTGAAGCCGTAAAAGTACCTTATCTATGGTTTGAACAGTCCATCCATGTCTGCCCGACCGACTTTGAGCAGCTCTTTTTGCAGAACGCTCCTCTGTTTGATCAGGATGAAGATCAGTCTTTGCATAAGTTCGCCTTACAGCTTCTGTATGAGGCAGACCTAGACATTGATGATTTTGAAATCGAAGTAAAAGAGACAGACAGCTCTCACATGCTGCAGCAGTCAGCAGCTGCTTTATATACTTCTGTACCGGTTAAGTCAGACCGCAGAAACCGGAAGGTTCGTATTGAGACGATTCACTCTTATGAACATAATGGACAGCCTGTCACCTGCCGGCTCTCTCTTCAGGAAGAGTCCGCAGGGACTCAGTACCTGTTTCTGCTCATCCCCATTTTAAAACGGGCATTCGAAACTGGAGAAACTCTGTTTGTCGATGCATCAGATTCAAATCTGCATCCGCTTCTTCTGCACTATCTGATTTCTCTTTTTAACAGTCCGGATCTGAATAAAGCCCATGCACAGCTGGTTCTTTCAACGCATGGAGTATCCCTTCTTTCTATGGACAGTCTTCGCCGCGATCAGATCTGGTTTGTTGAAAAAGATCGTAAAACAGGAACTTCCGATCTGTACTCTCTGGATGACTTCTCATCTTTAAAAGATGAAGATATTCGAAAAGCATATATGATCGGCCGTTTTGGTTCAATACCTGATCTTCCAGAATAAGGTACCTTCGCGGTACCTTTTTTCATGTTTTATGGATACAGACCATGAATGGGTCTGATGAAGATCAGCAGGCCGCAGTCAGTATGAAAAATCGTTTTCGGATTTCAGAAGCTCAAAGCGATTCTTCTCGAAGCTGATGAGACCATCCTTTTTCATTTTGCCCAGTTCTTTGGACAGGGCAGAACGATCAACGTTGAGATAATCCGCAAACTGCTGACGGTCAAAGGGGATTTCGAAGACCGGCTGTCCTTTCTTCACAGCCATGAAGTGTAAATATGCCAGGACGCGGGCACGAATGGTTTTCGGAGAAGTAAAGAAACTGCGGCGGGATAATCCGAGGTTCTTCTGGGCACCAAGCAGCGTGAGGTTATACAGAAACTGGGTGATCCATGGCTGATTTTCGTGCAAACCGTCTTTGAGATGGCCGAGATCGAGAAACAGGATATCTGATGCTTCATTGGCGATGGCTTCAACCAGCATGGGTTCATTGCCGAGCAGTGCATACGCTTCTGCGAAATACTGTCCCGGACCAATATGGGTCAGGATAGTCCGGATTCCCCACATGTCCGTGCTTTCGATCCGGACGCTTCCGGACAGGACAAGGCCCATTCGATCCGTCGTCTGATTTGCGTGCAAGATCGGTTCGTCTTTTTCATAGCTTCGCTTTCGTGCCTTTAAATCCTTAAGGGCGCACTGCAGATCGTTTTCAGATAATCCTCGAAACAGAGCTGTATTCAATAACTGAAATTCGTTCATCTTATTTCTCCAAAAAAGTTTTCGTATGTGGTAATAACCACATACTTATTTGCTGTTTCTTCATAAAGTATCGCTGAACAGGAAAGAAAACGAACTGCAGACGATCCGATACCCCTGTATGAAACGGATTTACCGTTTCTGCTGCGGATTTTCTGTCAGTTCTGGAGGTATAGAAACTTGAAAAACAAAATGTTCTGTTACCAGTGCCAGGAAACAGCCGGCTGTACTGGATGCACCATTTCAGGTGTGTGCGGAAAAAAGCCAGAAGTCGCTGCAATGCAGGATCTTCTGGTATTTGTTACGAAAGCACTGTCCTGCGTGACAACGAAAATGCGCCAGGAAGGTCTTCCGGTCGCAAAAGACGTGAACCATCAGATTACGCGTAATTTATTTACGACCATTACCAATGCAAACTTTGACCTTGAATCCATCCGTCAGATGGTAAGCGATACATTAGAGATGAAAGAGTCGCTGCTGGCATCGCTTGAAAACACCGATGGACTCTGCGAAGCCGCGTTCTGGAGTGGATCACCTGAAACGTTTGAAGCCAAAGCTGCTGAAGTTGGCGTGCTGTCAACAAAAGATGAAGATATCCGCTCTCTTCGTGAGCTGATTACATATGGCCTGAAAGGTCTGTCTGCCTATTCCAAACATGCCAATGCACTGCTTCAGGATAACGAAGAAGTCGATGCATTCCTGCAGCGGGCATTAAGCCAGACATTAGATGATTCGCTGACTGTAGATGATCTGGTCGCTCTGACTCTCGAAACCGGAAAATACGGTGTTGAGGGAATGGCTCTTCTGGACAGTGCAAATACCGGCGCGTATGGAAATCCTGAAATCACACAGGTAGAACTCGGAGTTCGAAACAATCCAGGTATCCTTGTTTCCGGTCACGATCTGCGCGATCTGGAAATGTTATTGGAGCAGACAAAGGGTACAGGAATTGATGTGTATACCCACTCTGAAATGCTTCCAGCTCACTACTACCCCGCATTCAAGAAGTATCCGCACTTTGCTGGAAACTACGGCAATGCATGGTGGAAACAGCGTGAAGAATTCGAGAAATTTAATGGCCCGATTCTGATGACAACCAACTGCATCGTTCCGCCAGCCGAAATCTATAAAGACCGTCTCTGGACTACCGGTTTAACAGGTTACCCAGGATGCAGGCATATCGATGGTGCTTATGGTGAAACAAAAGATTTCTCCGCATTAATCGAACAGGCAAAAAACTGCCCTGCTCCTACTGGACTTGAAACAGGAACCATCACAGGCGGATTCGCACACAACCAGGTATTTGCGTTAGCTGACCAGATTGTGGAAGCTGTAAAAAGCGGAGCCATCCGTAAATTCGTCGTTATGGCAGGATGTGACGGCCGTCAGAAGAGCAGAAACTATTACACGGAATTTGCAGAGCGTCTGCCCAAAGATACAGTGATCTTAACGGCAGGTTGTGCCAAATATAAATACAACAAGCTCAATCTTGGCGACATTAACGGTATTCCGCGTGTACTCGATGCCGGTCAGTGCAATGACTCCTATTCGCTTGCTCTGATCGCCCTGAAACTGAAAGAAGTATTTGGTCTGGATGACATCAACGATCTGCCAATCGTTTACAACATCTCCTGGTATGAACAGAAAGCAGTCATTGTGCTGCTTGCCCTGCTCTATCTTGGCGTTAAAAACATCCACCTTGGTCCGACGCTTCCGGCGTTTCTCTCGCCCAATGTGGCAAAAGTCCTGATTGAAAACTTCGGCATCTCCGGAATCCGTACTGTTGACCAGGATCTCCAGCTGTTCTTTGGAGAAAACGCGTAGTCGCGAAAAATCATTTAAGTCTACAGGGAACCCTGACTGTCAGCAGGTTCCCTTTTTTCGTTCTCTGACGGACCGGCATTGAAGCAACGCCGTTCTGAACTGATCAGAAAACAAAGAAAGAGAGCACGCCCGAAGACATGCTCTCTTTGTATGTATTAGTGAATATAAGAAGTGTCTGTACGAATTACTTCGCAGCTGCCATCTGAGCAGCAACCTCAGCAGCGAAATCTTCTTCTTTCTTTTCGATGCCTTCACCAACCTGGAAGCGGATGAATTCAA
>Jenna_p2__coassemble_2021_pt1 | contig 12992 bp, 11 predicted proteins | sample Jenna_p2__metabat2_high_PE_029 | metagenome-assembled genome bin Jenna_p2
GCAGAATTCACGCGGGTTAAGTATAAAACGATGAGGATTTCGAGAAAACATGCAGAAAGAAGTGAAAATTCTTAAGAGACGGCTTTCATTTTAAAAGGAACAATACCATGTCGACAGTAATGACCGGTAAATTATCGGAATGATAGGAAAATAACGTTAATAAGAATACCTATAAATCTTAATCAGTCATGATTTCCAATCGTTCAGGTAATGGGTGATATTCTTTTACTGTGCAGTTCCAGACAAAGCAAATTCCTTTACAAGAGTTGCAGGATGCATAGAAATGAGGATCCAAATGGTTATTATCTATACCTCTCCAGGGTGTGCAAGCTGTCGAAAAGCCAAACGCTGGCTGGAGAATAATCATATTACTTACCTGGAAAAGAATATTTTTTCAAACCTGATGCAGGAATCGGAAATCAAATACCTTCTCTCCCGCTGTGAAAACGGAACGACGGATATTATTTCGACTCGTTCGAAAGCCTATCAGCAGCTGAAGAAGAATATTGATGACTATACCACCCGTGAACTGATTCATATCATCCAGCGCAATCCGTCCATTCTGAAGCGCCCGATCCTCCTGTCGGAGAAGACACTTGTCATTGGATACGACGATGATGAAATTACTTCACTTATGCCCAAAACCGAGCGCCTTGCGCATGCAGGTACGCCTGGCTATCTTGATTTTCCAGTCCAGATCAACGGCCGTGTCCGCCGCAGAAAAGCCGCTTAATGTCCACTAGGTATGTGATACACTATTCACAGAATGCCCAAGGAGGACAACCCAATGAAATATGCAGTCGGTATTGATGTTGGCGGCACAAATACCCGTGTCGCATTAATTGATGACGAAATGAACCTCGTCAGACGTGTCCAGTTCCGTACAAACGTGGATGATCCGGAAGAGACACTGAAAAAAATTGCATCTACAATTGAGAGTTTTGAACGTGAAATCGTCGGTGTCGGCATCTCCATTCCTGGACCGCTTGACTTGAACAACGGTTTCATTATCAGCACGCCTAACCTCGGGGAAAAATGGTGGGGCCTGCCAATTCCACAAACAATCTCTGAAATGACCGGTCTGCCAGTTTATCTGCAGAACGATGCCAACCTCGCTGCTCTTGCCGAAGCAGTTGTCGGTGACGGCAAAGACAAGAAAATTGTTCAGTATCTGACCATCTCCACTGGTCTTGGATCAGGTCAGGTTGTTGACAAGAAGATTTATGACGGATCCCATGGCTTTGCTCATGAGGTCGCAAACTGCATCCTGTGGAAAAACGGACCTGTTCAGGGAGCACTGAAACCAGGCGCCGTTGAAGCAATCTGCTCTGGTACCGCAATCACCAATCGTGCCCGTCAGGCTGGCCTTGACGTTGCTCATGCCGGTGAAGTCAATGATCTGGCAAAAGCAGGCAACGAAACAGCTGCTCAGATCATGGATGATGCCAAAGAATATCTGGCTAACATGATCGCAATCCTGATCGCCGTCGTCGATCCGGAAATTGTTATTCTTGGCGGATCGGTTGCAGTTAAGATTGACGGCTTTGCAAAAGAAGTTGAAGATCGCGTCAAAACAAAAGTCTTTGCACCAGTCATTCCTTACGTGGACATCCGTACCACTACGCTCTCTGAAGACTCTGGTCTTCTTGGCGGCGGCTACCTTGCTTTCTCCATGGCTGGAGAAGACGTCAAGATCGCCTAATACGTCTCGGCATCCATATTTTCAGCCACACAATCAGGCACCTGTCCCTCCAGAAAGAAGGCCGGGTGCCTTTCTTCATGAAAGATAATCGGACCGTTTCTGAACGTTCTTTCCTCTGTGGATTAAAAATACCGATGTTAAAAACAGAGCTGTAAACAGGGTATATAAAGGAATTTTTACGTAAGGGCTTTCATGCCAAAGTGGTATCGCTTCCTTGGAAAAAAGATAAGACAATCCCTTTATTTTCGTTTATGGTTATAGAGTCCGATTCATTCGGACTGCAGGGGAAATAGAATGGTTTATGTAACTAGCGACACACACGGGGCGTTCGATATTCATAAGATCAACCCGAGAGAGTTTACAGCAGCACAGTCCATGGGGAGTGACGACTACCTTCTGATCTGCGGCGATTTCGGCTGCATCTGGGATGGCGGCAAGACAGATGAGTTCTGGCTGAAGTGGCTGGAAAGCCTGCCCTGGACCACATTATTTATTGATGGAAACCATGAGAACTTTGATGTTCTCTCCACCTATCCTGTCCGTGAGTGGGCAGGCGGAAAGATCCGCGAAATCCGGAAGAATATTTTCTATCTGATGCGCGGAGAGATTTATGACTTTGCCGGCAAGACCTGGTTCGCCCTGGGCGGCGGGTATTCTCATGATTCCTCCTTCCGTACGAGAGGTACGGACTGGTGGCATGAAGAAGTCTTCTCGAAAGAAGAAGCCGAAAACGCACTGAATAATCTGAAAAAACACGGTGGAAAAGTGGATGTCATTCTTTCGCATGATGTCTATGCATCCCATTCCTGTTCGGAAGTTTATCCGCTCGAACTCGACCGGTATCCGGAAGACCGGATCAACCAGATGGAGTTCCTTGAAGACATCCGGACCAGAACCGATTACCGGCTCTGGCTGTGCGGTCACTATCATCAGGACTCGATTGAGTTTGCGGATCAGAAACCATGTCGCATGCTTTTTAACGACGTACGTGAAATCGACGATCTGATGGAAGAAGCAAGAACCGCTAAACTCCAGCTGGAAGAAAAGTCCAGACTGGAAAATGCAGAGGAAGAAGACTCCTGTTCTGCGGGATTTCTTTCATCTCACCAGCTCTGTGCCATCGGATAAGAAATCTTCGTGATTCTGTTCGCGAACGAACAGGGAATTAACAACTGAAATGGACCTGGAGAAGAGAAATCTTCTCCTTTTTCTATGTCTGTTTTCACTGTCTGCCTTGTGGACAGAAAAACAGAAAGGCCCGGAACGGGAATTCCGTTCCGGGCAGAATGTTCTGAAGACTGTTTCTGCAGATACAGATTTGCAGAAGAGATCAGTTGACGTCGATGATATCGCCGAGGTTGTCCTGAATGGTGGCAACCAGGGTATCAAAAGAATTGTTGAAGCGGTTCTGGTCGTTCTCATTGAGCGGCAGAGTCAGAATCTGCACTGCGCCATCGCTGCCAATGACGGTCGGGGTACCGATGAAGTATCCGGACTTTCCGTATTCACCGTTCTGATAGGAGGAAACGGGAAGAATGCAGCGCTCATTATTGAGAATAGCCGTTACGATGCGCTTGAGAGAAAGACCGATGCCATAGTAGGTGGCTTTTTTGCGGTCAATGATTTTGTAGGCTTTGTCGCGGACGTCTTCATAGACGGTCTGCAGACGGCCGAGCGAAATGTGCTTTTCGTCCAGGTATTCGAGCAGGGATTTGCATCCGATGTAGCAGTTGGTCCAGCTGACGAAGGACGAATCGCCATGTTCGCCAAGGATGTAGGCATGAATATTGGCTGGGTCAAAGCCAAGCTCATCAGCCAGTTCGACACGCAGGCGGGCGGTATCAAGTACAGTACCGGAACCGATGATGTGTTCTTTTGGCAGACCGGAAGACTTCCAGGCTACATAGGACATGATGTCGACCGGGTTGTTGGCAACGACGAGGATGCCTTTGAATTTGTTCTTCTTGAGCTCTTCGCAGATGCTCTTGGTGATTTTTGCGTTGATCTTAACCAGATCAAGACGGGACTGGCCAGGTTTCTGGGCTGCGCCGGCAGTCAGTACAACAATGTCGCAGTATTCGGCATCCGCATAGGATCCGGAATAGATTTTCATTTTGGTATCGGCATAGACCAGACCGTCGGTCAGGTCCATGGCTTCGCCTTCTGCTTTATCTGTGTTGGCATCTACGAGAACCATCTCGTCGATTCCGCGTTCATGAAGCATGGAGTAGGCAAAGGACATGCCGACAAAGCCGGCGCCGACCAGCATAATACGACGTTTTTTAATTCGATGATCAGACACAGTTCTCCTCCTTTGGATTTCTCCTCTTTGATTCCCCTTTATTATAGGCGTCCGGTAAACAGAAAATGAGCGAATGCCCGCAGGGGCAAGTAAAGCGCTTATTTGTGACAGAATGCACATGAAAAATTAGCAAAATCTAACTAACAGAGCGTTTTAGAGGGTTATTTCGTCAGAGAGGCAGCAGACAGCTGAACGAAATAACGGAAAACAGAAACGGGAGTTGGAAGAGAAATTGAAAGAGAAATACGAAAAAAACAGGCTGCGAGGACAGCCTGTTTTGTGTTTTGAAATGTGCGGATCACTTCTGCGATCTGAATCTGTATGTCTGAAGCCGGTTTATTCAACTGGTCCGTAGAGGACGAGGTTAGCGGATTCCTGTCTGCCGTTACGCTCGTAGACGACTTCAATTTCATCGCCGATGGCGTGGTGACGGAGAATGCTCTTGACTTCTCTTGCGCTCGAAACTTCCTGACCGTCGAAGGAAACGATACGGTCTCCGTATTTCAGACCGGCACGGTCAGCTGTTCCATCTGGAACGATCTGGACGATATAAACGCCTGGAGTCAGGTCGCTCGAGCTGAACAGGGAATCGGTAATATCCTGGAGCGAAACGCCGAGGACTGGACGGCTGGTGACTTTGCCTTCGCTGACCAGATCGTCGATGACGTTGGTGACATCGGAGATTGGGATCGCGAAGCCAAGGCCCTCAATACCTGTGTTGGACTGTTTGGCATTGACGATGCCGATCAGTTCTCCTTTTACGTTGAACAGACCGCCGCCGGAGTTGCCCGGGTTGATTGCTGCATCCGTCTGCAGAAGGGTCATGGTTTCGTCTTCAATGGTGATTTCACGACCGACTGCGGAAATGATGCCGGTGGTTACTGTTCCGCCAAGAGAACCAAGCGGGTTGCCGATCGCGATGGATGTTTCACCGACCTGAATGTCGTCAGAGTTGCCGATGGTTGCCGGAGAAAGACCGGATGCGTCGACTTTGATGACCGCGATATCGGTCTGCGGGTCTGTACCGCAAAGCTGTGCATCGTATTCCTGACCATCGAAGGTTTTTACTTTGATGGAGTTTGCTCCTTCAATAACGTGGTTGTTTGTAACGATATAGCCGTCTTCACTGAGAATGACGCCGGAACCTGCACCCTGCTGGGTGTACTGACCAAAAATCGAGTTGCCTGAAGAGACGGACTCTGTGGTGATCTCTACAACCGAAGGACGAAGCATCGCAACAATGCCGGAAACATCCATGACTTCAATACCGGCATTTGAGGTATTTGGAGTGGTGTTCGATGTGGCAGGTGTCTGCGTATAAACCTGGGAAGAAGTATTGTCTTTGCTGGTTTCATTGGCAATCCGCGTTCCGGCATAGCCGGCAACACCGGAAAGAAGAACCGAGCAGACGCCGATGATGGCGACCGTCGTATAGATTTTTCCGTTTGAACGTTTTTTCCTTGGAGCGCGGGGCGGCTGTGAATAATTCATCTGATGATTCTGCATATCTTTTTTCCTTTCCTGTATCATTTCCTGATTTGTATTTTTTTACGAGTCTGTCTGGCAGACCGGTTCTACCAAATAATTTCTTCTGAATTCAGACGCCCTCAGGAAAACCGTTTTTTCCAGGATGGGCGGCTGAATCATTTCTTTGAACAAGTCTGAGTATAGTACTGCCCTTAAAAACAAGTTTAAAGGAGATCAGATTTTTCACAGACCGAATCAGGTCAGTCTGCATGTCACTATCGTATCGTTTTTTTCATCTGGCAATGGACGGACATGATTGGAAAAAAGAGGAAGAAGGAAACGAAGCGTTGACAAAATCAGGCGGAGGGATGATGAAAATCAAGTGTTCCGACTGCAGAAAACAATGGACGACGATACGGAAAAACAGCTCTGCACTGCAGAGCTGCAAATCTGAAAATGAAGAAGGCAAGAGCTTTGACCGAATGGAAGCGCTGTAAAAAAATACAGATTTGAGACTGTTGTCGCTTTCCTGTATTATGACCAAACGTCCTTAAGTTTTTTCTAACATCGATCTCATCGTTTCAAACCGACGAAGATCACTCTTTTTTAAAAGAAAAACGGGCCTTTTCGAAGGCAGGTTTGCAGAAAATGAAGGCGCATCCCAAAAGATGGGATCGGTCCTTTATGAAAAGAAAAAACAGGGGCAATGCTATACTTAAGGAAGACAATGAAGATCGTTGGAGGTCATGTATGAGTAAAAAAGCTGCAGAAATTGCCGAGGCTCAGGAGCCTGCGAAAAAACCGTCTGCTGCAAAAAGCAGAAAAACCGCGGCTGCTAAGAGCACTGCGAAAAAAACTACCGCAAAAGCGACTGCTAAAAAAGCAGTTTCGGATAAAGAAGCACAGCCTGTCAAAAAAACGACTAAGGCTGCCACAGATACAAAAGCTGCAAAGAAACCAGCAGCACGCAAAACCGCTGCAAAAGCAAAAGCCAATGTTGACGGAAGTCATCAGACTGCCGCTGAAATTCAGGCTCGCGTAGCAAAGACTGCTGCTGAAGCTGAAGCAGGGGTAACAGTCATGGAAGGCATTGACAAGCTTGCCAAGGCGGAAGCTGCAAAAACAGCATACTTCGAGGGCAGCCACCAGACTGAGGCACAGGTAGAAGCCGGCGTAGCAAAAACTGCTGTCGAAGCTGAAGCAGGCGTAAAAATCATGGAGGGCATTGACAAGCTTGCCGAAGAAAAAGCTGAAAAAACAGTGGACTACAAGGGCAGCCATCAGACTGAAGCGCAGGTTGAAGCTGGCGTAGCAAAAACAGCTGCTGAAGCTAAAGACGGCGTGAAAGTCATGGAAGGCGTTGATGCACTCGCTGCAAAAACTGCTGCTGCAAAAGATGACTTTGAAGGCAGTCATCAGACTGAAGCTGAAGTTAAAGCAGGCGTTGCTAAGACTGCTGCTGAAGCTGAAGCCGGTGCAAAAGTCATCCGTGCCATTGATGCCATGAATGAAACAGAAGCCGATCTTGCAGAACCAGCACGCAAAGTTCTTGCCGCAAAAGCTGCTGCCCATACCTATGGGCAGGTCAACCTTTCTGCAAGAAGCGAAGCAGATTCCAAAGCTGCTGCTAAAGGATTCAAAAAACCAAAACGCAAAAAAGCTGCTGCAAAGAAAGCCAAAGCTGCTGCTCCGGCAAAACCAGCTGCAGAAGTTGTCATTGCTGGTATTGCTCCAGTAAAAGGCAAAGACTACGCAGTCGTTGTTGCTGAAGTCATCGAAGAAGCTGCACAGGCTTCCAGAGCCGGGCTGACCGCAAAAGCCGCCGCAAAAGCTGCTGTACAGAACGCACTGTCCGCTTTCTCCAAAACAGCTGCTGCTAAATATGAAGAAGCTGTTGAAGCCGACATCCTTGCCGGTTCTCACCAGACCGAAGCTGAAGTCAAAGCAGGTGTCGCTAAGACTGCTGCTGAAGCCGATGCCGGCCTAAAAGTCATGGAAGGCATCGCTGACCTTGCTGCAGAAAACGCAAGCCGCGCTGTTCTTGCATCCAAAGCTGCTGCCCACACATATGGTCAGGTCAACCTGTCTGCAAGAAGCCAGGCTGATGCAAAAGCTGCATCCAAAGGATTCAAAAAAACAAAACGCAAAAAAGCCGCTAAAGCGAAAGCTGCACCAGCTGCTGCACCGCTGAGCGATGAAAAAGCACTCTCTGCTCTGATCGCTCCGGTTGAAGGCGTTCCTTATAAAGATGTCATCGCAAAACTTGAAGCCGATGCTGCACAGGCTAGCCGTGCTTCTCTGGCTTCCAGAACCCGCACTGTAAAAGGTGCTGGAAAACCGGCACTTGTCGTTACTGAAGAGCAGAGAGGCTTCTACGATACGCTCGATGATCAGACACTGATCGACATGATGGCTGCTCTTGGCGTTGACCGCGACCTCGATACGCTGATGGGTGAACTGACTCGTGCAAATGCGATTGCAGATGTTACTGCTGAACTGCTCAAAGAAGCTGAAGAAGCTGGCAAGACGTATATCTTTGCAGCTGACGGTTTCGATGCGAGCGTTATTCCGTATCTGACTGCACGTCTTGGCGAACGGATCCCGAACAAGAAACAGGACAATGTCCGTCTTGCTGCCAAGATCGATGCAGATGTTGATCGCATGCTGATTAACGAAGGCATGAACGATTCCGCGATCTACAAAGATCTGTTTGATGATGTCCGTCAGGTTCTCATCTACGCACAGAGAAACGGCATCGAATCTCTTGAAGAGATGGAAAAAATCATCCCGGCTGACCTGCACAAGCTTGTCGACCGCTTCATGACTGTTGCTGTTACCATCCTTCCAGGCTGGCAGTACAACGATGTCAAATACTACGAAGGCTTCCTGTACAGCGTCATGGCTCAGTTCGCTGACCTGGCAAGCTGGCAGAACCGTGCTCTGATGGATATTGCAGACCTGTACATCCTGCATGGCGACTACAACAAGGGCAACGAAGATTACGCCTATGTTCTGCGTGAAAACCAGCTCAAAGACCAGATCTACTACCGCTTTGCCAACGTATATGTTCCGTTTGATCTGCAGCGCGCAAAAGGCATTGCGCGCGACGCTCTGCGTGTCATCGACGGCCGTTACGACTACTATCCAAAACTGATCGAGATCCTCGAGAAGTAAATCGCACGATTCTGAACTGCAGAACAACAGATCTGTTTTCATCCAGTGGATTTGAAAACAGATCTGTTTATTTGCATCTATACGGTGAAGTTCTGCTATTTTAAATGAAGAGCTGCGCATTCACGCAGCCTGAATGAAGACTCTGTTTGATAAAGGAGGACTACTATGTCTACGTCCAGCAGCCAGATTCCTTCCTGGATTCTTTCCTGCCTTGAGCAGTACGGCAACTGTGCCTGCGGCTATAAAATCACCAAGAAACTCGGAAAAGACGGACTGATCGAGACCCTCAACAAGCTCGGCTATCCCTGCGAGCTTGAAATCATCGGCGACAACAAAGAATCCGATGAACTTCCTGAAGACGGAACGTACATCCTGACTCTGCTTAAACGCAGTCATAAAGAAGAGGACGAAAACGAATAATCCCTTTTCCCTTGCACAGAAGATCCTGCCTGAATCGTGCACCCTGCACGCGGGCAGGATCTTTCTGCGTTATAAGAACTGAAGCGTCCGCGACGATCTCCTCAACAAAGACCGGACAGGTCAGGAAAAGCCGGGCAGGCTGGTCAGCCCGAATCATCTGTCTGTGAATCTCACCCGGCGGCCATCTTCGCTCATGGTAAAATGTAACAGACCAGAGAATGGCCAGCCGATGAGGCAGAAAGGAAACGTCTATGCCGACAATGAAAGAGCATGTTGAAAAACGCGAACTCGAAGATCTGAAGGAGGAACTGGCCAGGGCAGAAAAAACAAAGACCGCCTGGAAAGTGACGGCGATTCTTTTTATCTGCCTGTTTGCCATTACGCTCGCAATCAAAATGATCTGAGTCTCCTGAAACGCAGAGAAGCAGAGATTGGTATGAACAGAAACTGAAGCGGAGCCATCCGCTTTTTCTTTTGCCTTTTTCTGCAGATTTCCTTCTCTGGTTTCTTTCGCTTTACTTTTTCGACAGAGAAAACCGACTCAACCGGGGTGGATTGAACAAAGGACGGACGGAAAATTGAAAAGCGATTTCGTGCTGACTAAAATGAAACATTGTAAACGAGGAGAAAATAAATGAAAATCCAAATGAAAACTCCGCTGGTTGAGATGGACGGCGATGAAATGACCCGTATCCTCTGGAAGGACATCAAGGAAATCCTTCTCGAGCCCTATGTTGATCTGAATACCGAGTATTACGATCTGGGTCTGCCAAACCGTGAAGCCACGAAAGACCAGGTCACAATCGATGCTGCCAATGCCAATAAGAAATACGGCGTCTCGGTCAAATGCGCTACTATTACCCCGAATGCACAGCGCGTGGAAGAATACAATCTGTCCCAGATGTGGAAATCCCCCAATGGAACCATCCGTGCGATTTTAGACGGCACTGTGTTCCGTGCACCGATCATGGTTTCCAGCATCAAGCCGGCTGTCCGCAACTGGACACAGCCGATCGTCATTGCCCGTCATGCATTTGGTGATGTCTACCGCGCAAGTGAAATCCGCGTTGAAGAACCAGGTACCGCAAAACTGGTGTTCACGACGGATTCCGGTACGGAGTTTGTTGAAGAGATTGCCCGCTTTGAAGGTCCTGGCGTTCTGCAGGGACAGTTCAATAAGGATAAGTCCATTGAATCGTTCGCAAGAAGCTGCTTTGAATATGCACTCTCGGAAAACAAGGATCTCTGGTTCTCCACAAAAGACACCATTTCCAAGAAGTACGATCACCGCTTCAAAGACATCTTCCAGGAAATCTTTGATGCTGAATACAAAGCACCCTTTGATGAAAAGGGAATCGAATACTTCTATACGCTGATCGATGATGCGGTTGCCCGCGTGATCCGTTCCAAAGGCGGCTTTATCTGGGCCTGCAAGAACTACGACGGCGATGTCATGTCGGATATGGTTTCGACTGCCTTCGGTTCGCTGGCTATGATGACTTCGGTTCTCGTCTCTCCTGATGGAAACTATGAATACGAAGCAGCGCACGGTACAGTTACCCGTCATTACTACAAATATCTCAAAGGCGAAGAAACATCGACCAACCCGGTTGCGACGATTTTTGCCTGGAGCGGTGCATTGCGCAAACGCGGCGAATTTGATGAAAACCCGGATCTGATCCACTTTGCGGATGATCTGGAAGAATCTGTACTGCAGACCATCGAAGACGGCGAAATGACCGGCGATCTGATTCTGCTCTCCGATCATCCAGATAAGAAAAAACTCAGCTCTACCGAGTTCCTTTACGCTATCCGTTCCCGTCTGGATGCAAAGCGCGCTGCAGCTCTGTAAAACCAGACAGGATCCCAAAACAGGCCGGTATGAGAACACCGGACAGAAAGAAAGAAACCTATAAAAGGCGGCTTGCGGGCCGCCTTTTCTGCTGCCTGCAAAGCCAGAATATGCACGGGAGCAAGCATCAAAGAGGGGCCCGGAGCAGGTGAAGTATGAAGAGCAGATCCGGCCTGAAAGGGAACAGTCAGCTGTGTGTAAATGTCCTGTGCGTCTGCTCTTTGAGTCCTCCTGTCTGTCCGTACAATGAAGATAAAGAGGTGATGGTATGAACCAGGAACAGCCCAGACACATGCATGAAGATCCAGGATTTATTGCGGCTCTCGACCAGAGCGGCGGCAGTACCCCGAAAGCTCTGCGCCTGTATGGCGTAGGCGAGGACGAATATTCAAACGAAGAGGAAATGTTTGACAAGATTCATGAAATGCGTACCCGCATCATGACTTCACCGGCATTTGACGGCCGGCGCATCCTTGCTGCAATTCTTTTCGAACAGACGATGGACCGGAAAGTTGACGGAAAATATACCCCGGACTATCTGCTTGAAGTCAAAGACGTTCTGCCAATCCTGAAAGTCGACAAAGGACTGGCGGAAAAGAAAGACGGCGTTCAGCTGATGAAACCGATCCCCAATTTGGACAAAACGCTTGAACACGCAAAAGAGCGTCATATCTTTGGCACGAAGATGCGCTCCAATATTCTTGAAGCAAATCCCAAAGGTATCGCTGACATCGTTGAACAGCAGTTTGATCTGGCCAGACAGATTGCAGCCGCCGGTCTTGTCCCGATCATTGAACCGGAAGTCAACATTTCGATTCCCGACAAAGCCGAAGCGGAACATCTGCTCAAAGCAGAAATCAAAAAACAGCTGGCCAAGCTGCCTGAAGATACGAAAGTCATGTTCAAGCTCACAATCCCCGATGAAGGAGGCTTCTACAGCGATCTGATGAAAGATCCGCATGTCGTTCGCGTCGTCGCTCTTTCCGGCGGCTACTCCCGAGCACAGGCTAACGAAAAGCTTCGCCGCAATCCGGGCCTCATCGCCAGCTTCTCCAGAGCCCTGACAGAAGGTCTTAAAGAAAGCATGAGCGATGAAGAGTTCAACAAAGCACTCGAAGATTCCATTGAATCCATCTACGAAGCATCGGCCGTCTAGTCCGCTTTTCGCTTAACCGAATAAAGACAGATGGATTCAGGTATGCCCGGCATAATCATCAATCATCCCGGCGTGTCGTTCATAGCAGTAAATTAAACAGAAAAGCTGCAGCAGTCTCCCAAACAGATCAGGAGAACTGCTGCAGCTTTTTTTAAATCAGCAGATCGTAAAAAATTGAAGTCTAGCGCTTTTTAATCTTTTTGCCCAGTTCGAGAAGAGCCTGGAAGCCTTCTTCATGATAGGGAAGATTGCGCTCTTTTTTATTAATGAACCAGACGTATTTCTTCTTGTTATCCATCAGGATGGTGATATCGCGCGCAAAGGGCAGAAGACCGTTTGCCATGTGGTTTTTCATGGAAACCATATGAGCGAGATCAAGATGGATCGGACGCCCGCCGGAAAGATCCATTTTCGCAGCGGCGATCGTTCCGTTTTTTTTGTTTTTTCTGGCAAGCGGGAGCAGATTCAGTCCGTTATCGCAGATCTGAACGAGATAGCCGCCATAAGCAGAATCCACGTCAGCCGTAACCTGTGTGCCGGCTCCTCCAAGAATCATTGCCGTTGTCGGCCAGGTCGAATAGGCAATCATGAACTTGTCGTTGCCTTTGGGCAGCTTGGCTTCTGCAAAGAGCTGCCGGACTTTATCTTTTGTATCAAAATCATCAAGCATGTAAAAATTCCGCCTTCCATTTACAGGAAAGTATAACAAGAATTGCACACAAGAACGAGGCCGTTTCCGATCCTGACCATGGACTAATGAGCAGACTGCCTTTCAGACAGAACCATTCCGGTCTGCTCCTGCAAGTCTTTATATGTCGGCCACAGAAAAAAAACAGAATCGTTCCTTTTGAAATTGATGCTCTGGCGGATCAATGTCATTAAGTTAAGATTTCTCAGACCACATCAGCGTTAAGCAGTG
>Jenna_p2__coassemble_2027_pt1 | contig 12972 bp, 8 predicted proteins | sample Jenna_p2__metabat2_high_PE_029 | metagenome-assembled genome bin Jenna_p2
ATGCCATCCAGAGTACGAAAGGCATTCTGCAGCTGCTTGAAGAGGGAAAGAAGGTTGCGGTGATCTCCGATGCCGGCTATCCGCTGATTTCCGATCCGGGCAGCCAGCTCGTTGCTGAAACAGTTGCCGCCGGCTTTCCGGTTATCCCCATTTCCGGCAGCAATGCCGCACTGAATGCACTCGTCGCTTCCGGTCTTTCCACCAGCCATTTCCTGTTTTACGGATTCCTGGATGCCAAAAGCACGAAGCGCGTCCGTGAACTCGAAGGTCTGAAGAACTTTCCCTTTACGATGATCTTCTATGAAGCCCCTCACCGCATTGAGCGCATGCTTGTCGATGCGCTTGAAGTGCTTGGCGACAGACAGATGTGCCTGGCCAGAGAGCTGACCAAGATGCATGAAGAAATGCTTCGCGGAACCATTTCCGAAGTCCTTGCAGCCTGCACGGATCTGAAAGGCGAAATGGTCGTCGTCATCGAAGGATGCCCCAAGCAGACCGAACGCACGCTTGAGGAATGCGTGAAGATGGCCTTCGAACTTGTCGAAGGCGGCATGAAGCCAAAAGCCGCAGCCGCAAAAGCATGCGAAGAAAGCGGATTTTCCAAAAATGAGATCTATCAGGAAATGATGCGCCGCAAAGACAGCTGATTATCCTGAACACAAATGGCCCGGACCGTTCGTCAGTGAACTGGTCCGGGCCATTTTTCAGATGCAGAAAAACGACAGAATAACGATGAACAGAATCCAAAAGCAAAAATGGAATTTTCAGGCAACAGAAGAAGAGAAACGATTGACATTTGCGCCTCATATGGTAAAACAGAGAAGCAAAACAGGAACGTTAAGATCCATAATTATCGATAGATATCCATGAAATCATCATTTCACACCGATGTGCATACGCGCATCTTCATGGAGAGGATCGGATCCAGTCTGTACCCGCATTATCTCCGGTTTGAAACCATTTCGCGTTTCTGACCGGTCTTTGTGCGTTTTCCAGGATTCTGCACCCGTTTTTCTCCAGTATGGGAGACAGAAGAGAAAGAGAAAGACCCAAACAGAGTAAAGTACAGAACAGGATCTTCTGCACACAGAAAGTAAAGAGGTAACACGATGGACTCTGTCATTCATATACAGGGAGCCCGCGAGAACAACCTGAAAAATATCTCGCTCGATCTTCCCAAAAACAAACTGATCATCATGACCGGCGTTTCCGGAAGCGGAAAGACATCGCTGGCCTTTGACACGATTTACGCGGAAGGACAGCGCCGCTACATGGAGTCGCTTTCCTCCTATGCCAGACAGTTTTTAGGCAACTCGGAAAAGCCGGATGTCGATTCGATCGACGGTCTGTCGCCTTCGATTGCCATCGATCAGAAAACAACGTCTCATAACCCCCGTTCAACCGTCGGAACGGTTACAGAAATCTATGACTACCTGCGTCTGATCTACGCCCGCATCGGTGTTCCGTACTGTCCTGAACACGGCGAATCGATTGCCGGACAGACGGTAACGGAAATGGTCGACCAGGTCATGGAACTGCCGGATGGCACCCGCACCACCATCCTGGCTCCGATTGCCAGAGAGAAAAAAGGCACGTTTAAAGACACGTTTGCCAAACTCATGAAAGACGGCTTCATGCGCGTACGGGTTGACGGTGAAATCCGCATGCTCGAAGAGCTTGAACCGCTTGAAAAGAATAAAAAACACACCATTGAAGTCGTCGTTGACCGCATCATCAAATCGAACAGCCGCAGCCGCTACTACGATTCGCTCTCGACCGCTCTGAAGATCGGTGACGGCATGGCGGAAGTCATGACACCGGAAACGACCATGCTCTTTTCGTCCAACTACGCCTGCAAAGTCTGCGGCTTTACAGTTCCAAAACTTGAACCGCGTCTGTTCTCCTTCAACGCGCCGATGGGCGCCTGCCCGGAGTGCAAAGGTATCGGTGTCATTCAGAAAGTCGACCTTGACCTGCTGATCCCGGACAAAAAGAAATCGCTCAACGAAGGCGGCATCGCCTACTACAAAAACATCGCCGGCACTTCCAACCAGGAATGGCAGCGTTTTGAAGCGCTCTGCTCGTTCTACAACATCGATATGAACAAGCCGGTAGGAAAGCTGACGAAAAAAGAACTCGATATCGTTCTGCACGGCTCAAAAGAGCCGATCGAATTTACGATCGTCAACACAAAAGGTCTTGAGCGCCAGTACCACGAAGAAATTGAAGGCGTCGCCGATCTGATCGAACGACGTTATCTCGAAACCGGTTCTGCATGGTCGAGAGACTGGTATGAATCCTTCCTTGGCGAAGCCGTCTGCCCGACCTGCCACGGCGCACGTCTGAATGACCAGGTTCTGGCGGTACGCATCGGTGGCAAGAACATCTATGAATGGACGCAGATGTCCGTAGTTGAAGCCATCGATTTTATCGACGGCCTGCAGCTGACCGACGCCCAGCGCCGGATTGCAGAACTCGGTCTTAAAGAAATCCGTTCGCGTCTGGTCTTCCTGAAAAACGTCGGCCTGACGTATCTGACGCTTGACCGTCTGGCTTCAACGCTTTCCGGCGGTGAAAGCCAGCGAATCCGTCTGGCCACCCAGATTGGATCGAAGCTGACCGGTGTCATGTACGTTCTCGATGAACCATCCATCGGTCTGCATCAGCGCGACAATGACCGTCTGATCAATTCTTTAAAAGAAATGCGCGATCTTGGCAACACGCTGATCGTTGTTGAACACGATGAAGACACCATGCGTGCCAGCGACTATATCGTCGATATCGGACCGGGTGCCGGCATTCACGGCGGCCAGGTTGTTGCAGCCGGAACACCGGAAGAAATCATGGCCAATGATGCTTCCATTACCGGACGCTTCCTCTCCGGCAAGGAATTTACGCCCTATCCGGCAGAACGCCGCAAAGGCAATGGCAAGGCGCTGACTGTAGTCGATGCGTACCAGAACAACCTGAAGCACGTCACTGCAAAGTTCCCGCTCAACACGCTTACAGTCGTTACCGGCGTTTCGGGATCGGGCAAATCGTCTCTGGTTACCGAAGTTCTGACCCGCGGCATCCAGCATCACCTTGGAAAAGTCCGTACGAAACCAGGTCTTGCCAAAGGCATTGAAGGTCTTGAAGAGATCGACAAGCTGATCGAGATTTCGCAGGAACCGATCGGCCGTACCCCAAGATCCAACCCGGCAACCTATGTCGGCGTCTTTGACGATATCCGCGATCTGTTTGCACAGACCCGCGAAGCCAAACTGCTCGGCTTTACCAAGTCGCACTTCTCCTTCAACGTCAAAGGCGGACGCTGCGAAGCCTGCCAGGGCGATGGTACGCGCAAGATTTCCATGCACTTCCTGCCGGACGTTTATGTTGACTGCGATGTCTGCCACGGCAAGCGCTATAACGAAGAAACACTCCAGGTAAAATACAAGGACAAAACGATTTCCGATGTTCTGGAAATGACTGTTGAAGAGGGCATTGAGTTCTTCTCTGAAGTCTCCCGGATCCGCCACAAGCTGCAGACGCTTGCGGATGTCGGTCTGTCCTACATCAAGCTCGGCCAGTCGGCGACTACGCTTTCTGGCGGCGAGGCACAGCGTGTCAAGCTGGCCAGCGAACTGCAGAAAAAGTCGACAGGAAAAACGGTCTTTGTTCTCGATGAACCGACGACCGGTCTGCATTCCACTGACGTGCGCAAGCTGATCGAAGTGCTCCAGCGCCTGGTCGATCAGGGCAACACCGTCATCGTCATCGAGCACAACCTCGATGTCATCAAAAATGCGGACTTCATTCTCGACCTTGGTCCGGAAGGCGGAGCCGGCGGCGGCATGATCGTTGCCCAGGGCACGCCAGAGCAGATCGCAGCCTGCCCGGAAAGCTTTACCGGACAGTACCTCAAACCGCTGCTCACCGGCGGAACACCCAGAGAGTCAGCCGATCCTGCAGCAGTTCCTGCAGCTTCCGTCAGGTAAGCCGGAAGAGCGGTCTGAATTTCTTTTTCAGTTTTCTACAAGTCATCATTCAGGCAGAGCAGAACCGTTTTCTGTTCTGCCTTTTTCTTGCATCAAAGAAGAGAACATTGCGAATGGTGGCAAATGAGTCATTCAGACTGCATGCTTTTCCAGTTTTCCTGTATTCTGTCAGGGTTGCCTGTCCGTTACGGCTGTCCTTTTGTGGTACCGCTTTCACACACTTTCAGTTTTTTTATATTGAATTTGGCTAAACATACCTGACATATAATTTGTTCAATTGGATTTGTCGACTTCTGTGGTTGAATAGATACAGCTTTTTAAGAAATGGATCAGCGGCAGCGTGCAAGCTTATGCAACAGAACAAAGAATTCAGGCATGGAAAGCTTTGCACCATTCAAAACAGCTGAAGATACTCTTAACGGAAAGCATCTGAACAGAAATACAGAAAAGAAATACAGGAAGGGGAAGAGCCTATGATCAAAGCAACCGTCCGGGTCTTGAACTGGCCGGCTATCTTTCCCATTCACAGACCAAGCGCCTGATTGTTATCGGCGGCAAGGAATACCGCTACATTACCGATGAGATGGATGAAATTTCGCAGCGCCGCGTGTTTGAGTTCATTACGCACAACGACACCCCCTGCATCATTCTGACGGGAAGCCATGCCTGCCCGCCGATCCTGCGGGAAATCGCCGACCGCAAAGATTTCCCGGTATTTGAAACGAAAACCAAAACGAGCCAGGTGGTCGTCAACGTGACCAACTATCTCGATGAACTGCTCGCACCCGCCACGCTGCTCCATGGCGAACTGGTGCGGATTTACGGTGTCGGCGTGCTGATTACCGGTCCAAGCGGAACAGGCAAAAGCGAAATCGTTCTGGATCTGGTCAAGCGCGGTCATCAGCTTGTTGCGGATGACCGGGTCGATATCTACCGGATTCACAACAGCCTGATCGGCAAGACGCATCAGGTCATTGCCGGATTCATGGAACTGCGCGGCGTAGGGATCATCGATGTCAAACGTCTCTACGGCATTACATCCGTTGCCAATTCCGCCGAAATCAGCTTCGAAATCGTTCTGGAAGCCTACGATCCGAAAGTCAGCTACGACCGGATCGGCATTGAAGACAAACAGTACGATACCTACCTTGGCATTCCGGTACGCAAGATGGTCATTCCCGTAACATACGGCCGCCCCATGGCGACGGTCATCGAAACTGCAGTAACCAACTATCTTCTGCAGCAGGACGGTTTCGATTCCGCAAAAGTGTTCGAAGAACTCGTTCTGCAGGAAATCGAGAGAAACCGCCTGGAAGAAGAACAGCAGTAACCATCTCGCCAGCAGACGGATTCACAGATTGACACACTCACTCATTTACATACAAAGATGAAAACGCAGGACGGCAATGCCGTCCTTTTGTCTGCACCCATCCTGTGGTAAAACAGGAAAAACACACAGAAGGAGAGACAGGATGAACACAAAGCCCGATACATCAGAAAGAAACGAGAAGCTTCCGCTGCTTCTTTTCGATCTGGACGGAACGCTGATCGATTCGCAGGCCATGGTTTTTGAAACCTTCCGGCAGGTGTTTGCGCATGAACTGCCGGACTATGCCCTTTCCGATGAAGAGCTCTACTCTTTTTTCGGACCGACACTCGAGAAAACGTTCCTGCGCTACTTTGAGCCGGATCGCATCGAGGAAGTGATCGATCTGTATCAGAAGATCAATCTCGATCTTCACTACACGCTGCTTAAGGAAATGCCGCATGCGCTTGAAGTAATTCAACAGCTCAAAGACGAAGGCTATACGATGGCGATCGTCTCCAACAAGCGCCGTCATCCGGTGCTGCTTGGTATGGAAATCTGCCATCTCGATCCGTATTTTGATGCGGTTTTTGCCAGGGAAGATCAGCCTGCCTGCAAGCCTGATCCGGCCGGTCTGCTCTTTGCAGCAAAAGAACTGGGCTATGAAGGGAAGAAAGTTGTCTATGCAGGGGACAACGCTGCAGATGTGCAGGCGGCAAAGGCGGCCCGTTTTATTCCGATCGGCTATACTTTAGACAGCACGCAGAAAAAAGCCTTGCTCGCAGAAGGCACCCGCTATCTTATAGAAGATCTCCGTGATCTTCCGGGCCTTCTCAGGGAGATTGAATAACATGGCAGAAGAAAAAAACTATGAAACAGTAATCATCGGTGCAGGTCCTGCCGGCATGACGGCTGCTCTTTACGCATCCCGCGCCGGTCTGAGAACCGTCATGATCGACGGAACCGCTCCAGGCGGAAAGCTTCTGAAAACCTATATGGTGGACAACTATCCAGGCGTTCCTTCCATTTCCGGACCGGATCTGGCAATGCAGATGTACGAACAGTCGGTATCCTTCGGTGCCGAGTTCATGTTCGGCGAAGTGGAAAGCGTCAATAAGAACCGTCAGGTCGTCCTGAAAGACGGAACCATCCTCAATGCAGGATCCGTAATTATCGCAACAGGCGCCAAGGAAAGACTGCTCGGCATTGAAGGCGAGCAGGAAGCCATCGGTCATGGCGAAAGCTTCTGCGCCGTCTGCGATGCAGCATTCTTCCGCAACAAGGAAGTTGTTGTCATCGGCGGCGGAAACTCCGCTCTTGAAGAAGCACAGTTCCTGACCCGTTTTGCTTCCCGCGTTACGATCATCATTCGCCGTGACGTCTTCCGTGCATCGGAAAAAGCACAGCGCGAAGTGCTTGAAAACGACAAAATCGAAGTCATCCGTCATGCGGTTCCGAAGAAAATCCTGATGGAAGACGGAAAAGTCACTGGTCTTATCATCCACGATCTCGAAGACGATCTTGACTCGACCATCAAATGCGACGGTATTTTCCCGTTCATCGGGCAGATTCCGGAAACTGAATTTGTAAAGGATCTTGGCATCCTCAATGACAAAGGCTACATTGAAGCAGACCGCCGGATGCGCACAGCTGTTCCTGGCATTTTAGCCTGCGGCGATGCGATCGATAAGGATCTCCGTCAGATCGTCACTGCCTGCGGCGACGGTGCTACAGCAGCTGATGAAGCCTTCCACTTTGTCACAGACCTTTAAGTCGATAAGCAAAACCGGACAGACTGGCTCTGCTCCACAGCTATGAAAATCAACGCCCGCGATCCGGGCGTTTTTTCTTTTCTCGTTTTCGCCATCTTCTTTCTCTTCCTGGATCTCCTCCTCTGTTTCTGGCTGAAAAAAACGCCGGATTCAGCAGGAAAGCTGAATCCGGCGCAAAGCGTCAGATCAGAATAACTGAAGATTGGAACGAAGGTAAATCTTCCTTCAGGCATCAGTTGGTGACGGTGTGATGAACAGGCGGCGTGTCCACGCTCAGGTTGCGGAACTCATAGCCTGCTTCTTTGTAGCGTTTGATGATGGTATCGAGCGCATCGGCAGTGGTTGATTTGGCAGGAGCGTCATGCATCAGAATGACAACGTTGTCGGAACCGATGGAACTGCAGGATTTTTCGATAATGATCTGCGGATCGACATTGTTGCCGGAAGCATCGCCGGAATCGCTGTTCCAGTCGAAATAAGCATAGCCGCGGTCTTCGACTTCATTGACCAGCTTGCTCATGATGCCCTGTGAATACTGCGCTGAAACGGAGTTGGACGATCCGCCAGGGAAGCGGATGACATGAGCGGTATAGCCGGTTTCCTTTTTGACCAGATCGCTGATCGCCTGCAGGTCTTCAAAGTAGGCATCTTCGCTCGAATACAGTTCCGAGTAGTTATGTGAATAGGTATGCAGAGCAATCTCGCTGCCCTGATCCAAGATATCTTTCATCAGACCGTAGTAGTCGGGATAGGCACCGGTGACAAAGAAGGTCGCGGTAACACCGTTGGCACTCAGCGTATCGAGAATGCGGGGCGTAACTTCAGAAGGACCGTCATCGAAGGTCAGATAGATGAACTTCTTGCCGTAATCCGGATTGGCTTCAACCGTAACAGTCTGCTCGTAGGTTCGCGAGTTGCCCGACCGGTCAGTTGTGGTCATGGAAACCGGATACTGACCGGGTTCGGTCGTATTCAGGTGTTCGGTGCTGATGTAAAGGTTTGGCGAAGGGTCGTAATCGTCCTTGAGAACGATGGAAGAAGTCGGATAGTCGTTACCCTGCAGAAGAGTCAGCTTGTCGGAGAAGTTTTCGATCTCCGGTGCTTCGGTATCGGCATAGCGGGTCAGTGTTGCGGTCTTGATGGTCGTGTTGTCGTAGTTGTCACGGGCCATAACCTGGATCGTATAGGTTCCAGGCTTGCCGTCGGGATCATCGCCGGCGATTTTCAGCGTGTAGTTGGACGGATCGGCGACAGAGACGACGAAGTTTTCCGGGGTAAGGTTTTCGTTGGTAGAAATCGTTACATCCTGAACTTCAAGTTGCGGACCTTCCGTATCGCGCACGGAGACGGTAAAGGGATACTCTTTTCCTTTATAGCGGTACAGGCACTGTGTTGTGGAGACAACGGAGGTATCCACATCGCCTTCAAAGACGACCCGGTCTTTGGAGTCCATGAAGACATCAGCCAGGTTGGCTTTCGAGTCAAAGGGCTGTCCGTACTGGGCTACGCAGGTGTCGGAGACAAGGGTAATCGGGTTCAGTGTCTTATAGAGAAACCAGCCGCCGCCAATCACGGCTGCCAGAATGACCAGCAGCAGAACGATTCGTCCAATCCGAAGCTTCTTCTTTTTCTTCGGGCGGTTCGACTTTGGCTGTGTGGGGGTATGTACAGCGGAATCGGACATAGTTCAGATTCCTCCTTTCTGTTATGGAATTTCGCAGACGGACAGAACGCAGCTCTGTCTGTCGTGCGGGAAGGGTAAAAAAACGAATGGTGCAGATGCGCTTTTACAATGTACCAAAAAGCACAGGGATTCACAGACAGGACATCTTAATTTTTTCTAATCCTCTGCCCGCCTTTGTGCAAAGAACCTGTAAAGTCCGGGCTGATCATATGAAACCGCAAAAAACGCTGCTTCCATGAGTATGAAGCGGATAAACCGGAAAATGAAATCCGGCGCTTTCCAGGTGTTTTCCTGATCAGACTGCCCCTCTGACACACCTTCCATCATCCCTTCACCATCCGCACTCATGCTGAAGATGAATGAGACCGCAAAGACTGCCAGAGAATCCGGATAAGAGAGTGAAATTCGGCAGCGTTCCGGATGAAAATGTGTCTGTCACAGGCAGAAAGAGTGCCAGAAAAAGACGCATGAACAGCCAGAAAGAAGTACCCAGGAAGGGTTCGAAAAAACAGACCGCCGCGAAATAGCGCACGACGATTCAAAAAAACGGACAAACCCGAGGGGGAGTTGGTCTGAGAGGATTAGGGATTTGCAGGTCATGTTATCATTAGGAAACAGAAGGCGGTTTCGCCTGCAATGAGGATGGTTTATGAAAGTCATTATTATTGGAGAGAATGCCAAGGAGCAGGCTCTTGCTTCTCTTCTTGAACACCGCGGCATGCATGAAGTTCTGGTTCTGCCAGGCAATCCCGGCACACGGCAGTTTGAACAGTCTGTCGAAGATCTTCCTGAAAACTACGATCCTTCGGACATTTTCGGTACTGCAGCTGCTATTGAACCCGATCTGATCATTATCGCCGATGAGCATCTGATCCGGGACGGTATGGCCGACCAGCTCCGCAGCCGGGGCTGGAATGTACTGGCACCAGATGCAAAAGCCTGCGCAGTCGTGGATGATAAACCCGGCTGGGCAAAGATCATGCAGGACCATGCGATTCCGGTAGCGGATTTCCGCATGCTCAACAGCCTGCAGGAAGCAGAAGATTTTGTTGCTCATTATCCCTGCCCGTATGTATTAAAAGAAGTCGAAGGCAAAATGCGCTTTGCGATTCCGTATAACGAAGAGGAAGCCATGGATCTTTTCGAAGACTGGTTCTCCGGAGGCAAAACCCGGGTCATGGTTTCTGAATTTGAAGAAGGCCGCCGGTTCAACCTGCCGGTTCTGGTCTACAAGGCAAAAACTGTACCTCTTCTGCCTTATATTGTTCTGCGCGGCGTCTATGAACACGAAGACGATCCGCAGGCAAAAGGCATGGGTGCAATCTGCAGTGCCAAAGGAACGATCAGTCAGGAACATGCAAAAGAAGCAGTTGACCGCGTCCTTGTTCCGTTCTTCAAGGAAATCCAGAAACAGGGCATCAACTACAACGGCCTGCTGACTGGTGAATTTGTTCTGACCGATCACGGACTTGTCTGTGTCAATCTGAAAGCCGGCTTGTCCGAAACAGGTGCAGTTGCCTACTTCCAGCTGCTCGACTGCGATCTCGTTAAAGCCTGGGAAGATCTCAAAGCCGGCAAGCCGGTCGATCTCGACTGGAGAGATAAAATTGCGGTTTCCGTTGTGATGGCCGGAAAAGAATATCCGGAAAAAGAAACTCATGGCGCACCGATTGATATTGATGAGGATTTTGAAGGAATCATCAACTATAATCATGCAGCTCTCAAAGACGGAGAGCTCGTTACCGACGGCGGACGCATTCTTGTCGTTACCCGTCTTGGCGATTCGCTTGCAGAAGCAGCCGGAAAAGCACAGGAATCCCTCTCGGATATCCATTGCGATGATCTGATGTACCGTACAGATATCGGATCGGATCTGCCCGCGGAAAACTGAAGCAAAAATAAATGAATACAGATGAATGAAAAGCCGGAAGAGAAATCTTCCGGTTTTTTTGACGCACTGCCTCAAATCAGGAAGAACCCAGAAGAAGCGCTGCTCATTCCGGGCGTAATAACGTGCATAGAAAGAGTGATCAAATGAATATTGGGAATAATACAATCCGGATAAGATAAAAACAGAAAAGTCAGGATTCCGGAAAAGGGGCCGGATCCTGGCACTGATCCAGACTGAACTGCCGCAAAGCTGTGCCGGCAGGTCGAATGATGTATCCAGTCTGTACAGACTGAACGATCGCTTCACGAAGAATTCCAGAATGAAAGGGGACATGCGGAATGAAAAGACAGGGAAGCGTGATGTATACGAAGAAAAACAGGGTGGTTTCCTTCATGGATGCCATTCTGTCGATTGAAATGACGATCCTCGTTCTCGGACTAAAGGCACCGGCTTCACCCGACGTTCTGTCGTTCTGGGATCTGCGCGAAGGCTTCTTTTCCTATGCGCTGGCTTTTTTCTGGCTGGGTTCGATGTGGTCGACGTTCAACAATGTATTTGCGATGGTCGAAAAGGTCGATAACTCCGTCATCGTATCGACGCTGGTCATGTTGTTTCTGTGTTCGTTTGTACCCTATGTAACATCGCTCAGTTCCGAATATTTCTATTCGCCGCTGATCCAGACAATATTCAGCTTTCAGTTCCTTGCGGTCAGCTTTTCCACGTACTGGATGTATGACTGTCTGCTGCGGGCCAATCAGGGTGATGAGCAGCTTGAATGTTATCTGGATGAGATTAAGAAGACGATGCGCCAGGCTATCCTGATTGCGATCATCGGCATTTTCCCGGGACTGACCTGGTATGCTCCGATCATGTTGTATTCGATCATTGCCGCAGTCCTCTTCGCTGTACTCAACCGCAGAAAAACAGACCATCATATGGCAGTTCTTCTCAGCCAGTCCAAAGAAAAAGCTCATCTGAACTCGTCAGTGCAAAGACAGACCGGAGAACAGGTGGTGGATCTGAGCGTAGAACCGTTTCATGGACAGTCAGGCATCATCCAGCAAAGAACCAGTGAAGTGCTTCAGGATCTTCATACACAGTCGGAAGATATTGCACACTCTGTCACCAGATCTTCTGCGGCTTCCAAATCAGAAAAGCCGGATCGTGATGCTTCCCGGAATCTGCGAAATAAGTCTGCCCATCGCCAGACTGTTCTTCACCGCAATGTAAGCAGCCGTCGCGTCCACCTTCCATCGCATTCCTGAAAGATATTTCCCGTCTGCCGGATCTCTGTTTCATGCCATTGATTTTGTTTAGAGAATGTTAATAATTTATCTGTAATTTCAGTTTACATTCTGCCAAGGTGTCTGTTAGAATGATTAAGCGCTGAACGAAGCGCAGAAATAACAATTGCGGACGTGGTGAAATGGCAGACACGCTGTCTTCAGGCGGCAGTGGGGCGACCCGTGTGCGTTCGAATCGCATCGTCCGCACCATTTCGTAAATTAACCCGATAGGTAAAGTCTATCGGGTTTTTGTTTATATCTAATGTGCGATTTATGTGCGATTCATGACTCTTTGAACGGGTACAGTTAAGAGCTGCGGATTTCCCGGTAAATCCAGATGCTTCAGGATTTATCCAGGTAACAGGTGCTGGTCAGTGTCAGGAAATACAGCTGCGATTCTCTTAAAATAAGAGCGAGGTGTAAGTATGAAAGAACTCGATAAACAGCTTTCTGGAAAACTGTATCTGCCCACAGATGAAGAAATCGCTCTGCTGCAGAAATCCTGCCTGGAGAAACAGTTTGAATTTAATCAGCTGCCGCCATCCAGAATTGAGGAGCGCGAGACTCTGCTCAAAGAGATGTTTGCGGAATTTGGGGAAGGCAGCTATGTTGAACCGCCTCTTCACTGCAATTTTGGCGGCTGCTTCATTCATTTTGGCAAAAACGTCTACGCCAATTTCAATCTGACCTGCGTGGACGATACGCATATTTATGTTGGAGACAATACGATCTTCGGTCCCAATGTCACCATCATCACAACTGGTCATCCGATACAGCCGGAACTGAGACAGAAACAGTATCAGTTCAGCAGGCCGGTCCGATTCGGAAAGAATGTCTGGATTGGTGCAGGAGTCGTTATCCTTCCAGGTGTTACTATTGGTGATAATTCGGTCATTGGTGCAGGAAGCCTGGTTTCGCATGACATTCCGGCTAACGTAGTTGCTTACGGAACTCCGGCCCGGGTCGTTCGTCCGATCGGCGAAAAGGACGATATTTACTATGATGCGCCCGACAAAAGTAACAAATAGCTGAAGTGTGTTCATAAATCTTGGA
>Jenna_p2__coassemble_2047_pt1 | contig 12837 bp, 7 predicted proteins | sample Jenna_p2__metabat2_high_PE_029 | metagenome-assembled genome bin Jenna_p2
ACCCCAGAAAGCTGGTTAATGTAGACTTATTATGGAAAATGCTTTCTCAATGAAGAGACGCTGCGATCAGGGCAAAGTCGCACAACGTTTCTTCTCTCGGGCAATGAGTAAGCGTTATAACACCTGTTCTGACAGAGAAAAAAAAGGAAAAAGTATATGAAATCTTTTAGACGATGCAATTCCTGGCTGCTTGCAGCTGCCGCATCGGCCAGCCTGGTCTGCACACCGCTTCAGACTCTGGCGGCTGATGATGATACGGCCTGGATCGACTCTGCCGATCTGACCAATACGGAAACCGCAGCCCCAGCAAAAGATGACGTTCTCCCCAACGCCAATCAGTTCCGTTATCAGAAAGATGAACTTGCGGCCTTCTGCCATTTCGGTCCGAATACATTCAACGAAATCGAGTGGGGCGAAAGCTACGGAAACAGAGCACCTTCCGATATTTTCCGTCTTGACCGCGATGTCGATGCGGACAACTTTGTAAAGACACTCAAGGATGCCGGCTTTAAAAAACTGATCGTTACCGCAAAACACCATGACGGATTCTGTATCTGGAATTCCGCATACACAACATACGATTGCGCGGCAGCCGGCTATAAAAACGGAGAAGGCGATGTTCTTGCTGATCTTTCCGCTGCCTGCACAAAATACGACCTCGACATGGGTCTCTATCTTTCCCCATGGGATATCCATGATGCAAGCTACGGCTATAAAGACGCCAATGGAAATCCCACAACCGAGGAAAATGACGTTCTCGATTACAACGACTACTACAACAATCAGCTCAATGAGATTCTTGGCAGCGACAAATACGGCAACAATGGCCACTTTGTCGAAGTCTGGATGGATGGTGCAAAGGGTTCTGGTGCCAACGCTCAGGAATATGACTTCCAGAGATGGTTTGCGACCATTCAGAAACACGAAGGCGTTGAAGCCGGTTTTGATGCAGACTGCATGCTGTTTGGTGCTGAATCCTATACGACCGTTCGCTGGATCGGCAACGAGCTTGGCTATGCCGGTCAGAATACCTGGTCCAAAGTCAATGTCGACCGCGAAAACAATACGATGAATGACAACAAGAGCGGCGGCTATTCCTACGGCTATGAAAACGGAAACCAGTGGGCGGTTCCGGAAGCCGATGCCCGCATTACCTCCGGCTGGTTCTGGGGAACAACCAAAAACACCCCGAAAAGCCTGGAAGACCTGTCCAACATGTACTTCGGTTCAGTCGGACACGGCGCAACGCTCCTTCTCAACATTCCTCTGAACAATCAGGGTGCTCTCGACGAAGCCATCAAAAACCGGACTCTTGAGTTTGGTCAGATGATTCAGGATTCTTTCGATAACAACCTGATTCAGGCGGATGGCGTAACTGTTCAGGCTGACAATGTCCGCGGCAATTCGACATCCTATTCTCCTGAGCTGCTGATCGATGATGATGATCAGAGCGTCTGGTCGACAAGTGATGGCACGGCAACTGGATCCCTGCTTGTTGATTTTGGCGAAGCAAAAGAAATTGACTGCGTCAGTCTGGAAGAAGCCATTCAGTATGGCCAGCGCATCAACAGCTATACCGTTGAATATCAGAATGCCAGCGGCGAGTGGAATGCGCTGGAATCCGGCGTAACGGTCGGTCCAAAACGTCTGATCCGTACCGCACCGTTCCGTACGCAGAAACTGAAAATTACGGTCAGCACGCCTGATGGTAAAACACCGGTTCTCAGTGAAATCGGTGCCTATAAGCTGAATGAAGATATGGAAAAAACAGGCGGTGCGCCGACTGGCATGATCATTACTGATGTCACCAGCCCAAGCGTAGCGCTCACTGGAACCTGGAATGCCGAAACCGGCATGCAGTATACGAACAACACAAACAAATGGGCCAACGCCGGAAACGGTACAACGATGACCTGGACCTTCACCGGGACAAAAGGCTATATCGTCGGAACGCTGGATTCTGGTCATGGAACAGCGGACATTGAAGTCGATGGTCAGGCGGCTGTCACGATCAATATGTCGCAGTCTCCGCGTAAAGTCGGCCAGATTCTCTTTGAAACCGCTACGCTTGAGCCCGGTACCCATACCGTAAAGATCACGCCAAAAACGAAGGCTACAGGCGTTGAAGCATTCTATTCGATTAACAACGAAAACAAAGGCATGGTCGGCATTGAACAGACTGCCTATACCATGGGCGAAAACGAAACGATGAACGTGAAGCTCGTCCGTACTGGAGGTACAGCTCCGATCGATGTGACCTTCTCGCCAAACCCAGGCAGTGCTATTCAGGATGACTTCAATACAGAACTCATTCATCAGGTTCATTTCGGACAGGATGAAATGGAGAAAACAGTAACTGTAGAAACCCGTCGCAACACCAACAATACGGGCAACCTGCAGTTCAGCGTTGAATTATCCAGCGCCGATCCGGATGTCATTCTCGGCTTTAACTCCAAGGCAAACGTAACGATCCTGGATACGGAGTCCAATTTTGAAAACTATACCGAATCCAATCCGTTTGTCTTCCCAACCAATGCCGGTCAGGCAACGCTTGAAGCTGAGCATGCAATTCTGACCAACACCGGCGCAGCCGATGAGCGCTGGAAACTGAACGTTGCAGAAGCAGCCTGGGCAAGCAATGGAAAATATGTCGATTCCTGCAACGAAAACGACTACATTGAAATTCCATATACTGCCGCTCAGACTGGCGACTACACCTTCACACTGACCTATCGTTCTGGCGCGACCAATAACGCGATCGCCTGGTCGGAAGCCAACGGAAAGATCACTTCTGGTTCTGTAAGTGCCGGTGCAGAAAACACCAGTGCCAGCCATACCGCAACCTTTACCGTAACTGTTGTCGAGGCAGGTCCTGGCGTTCTGAAGATTGCGGCCGGTCCGAACAAAGCTCCGCAGATGGACAAGTTTGATATCACTGCACCAGAAGCTGTAGAACCTGAACTGGATAAATCGCTTCTTGAAACGGCGATCAATGATATTCCAGAAGACAGAAGTGCATTTGTTGAAAACGAGGCACTCAGCACGCTTGAAGAAGCTCTGAACCGCGCAAAAGGTGTCTTTGAAGCTTCGGAAAGCCAGGAAGAAATCAATCAGGTTGCGATGGATCTCAACCAGGCATGGCTTGGTGTCCGTTTAAGCCCTGATGCTGAACTGCTGGCTTCCATGCAGTAATTTTCAATAAAACTGTCTGTACAAAAGCGTCCATTCCGGGCGCTTTTCCGTTTTGCCCGGATCAGAAAATGAACCTCATTCGGTGATCTGTCAGTACAGAAAAGAATTGACGAATTCGAAAAAACCATAGAAGATGAACAGGAAATGAAAGCGCTTGCAACAGAAAAGGCAATGTATTGAAAGTAAAGAGACTTCTTTTCAGAAAAGATGTCCTTTTCCTGCAGAAGACTGTACCTTTTGTCCCTTGTGATTCTCAAAGTCACAGGAGAACCCGCTGCAAACGGTCCTGAAGCAGACTGATTGTGCAGCTTAGCGCTTTTCTATGTATAAACCGGCAGAGCAAAGTTCTGCTGGAAAAGAGAAAAAGAAGGCAGGGAAATGCTGAGAACCCTGCCTGGAAAGGAACGATCTATGAAACGACCAGGACGACTGATGCTCATGCTTGGGCTGATGAGCTCCGTCAGTGCAAGTACGGTTCTGCCGCTTGCTGAAAACCTGATTCTGCCCCTGTATGCCAGGGACGCAGAAGAATCGCAGGTGATTCAGGCAACGGATTACGGTGCTGACCCGACGGGTACGAAAGACTCAACGCAGGCAATTCAGAAAGCTCTTGCGGCCGCAAAAGAACTGCGTGAGACTTCCGGAAAACCCGTTACAGTTTCCTTTGAAAAGGGCGAATACCAGATTTATAAAGACTTTGCGCAAAAGCGGGAGATTCATACCTCCAACACCAGTTCGACCGACTATCCGACTAAAACGATCGGAATCCTGATTGAAGAGCAGCAGGATCTGACCCTTGAGGGTAACGGTTCACTGTTCATGATGCATGGAAACATGATGGCTCTTGCGGTTAACCACTCGAAGAACATCACCCTGCATGATTTCTCCTGGGATTTTGCGGTTCCGACAACGTCCGAAATGACTGTTTCGAGAATGTACTCGGAAAACGGCAAAGATGTTACGGAATTCTATATTCCAAAGACTTTCCCGTATCAGATCGACGGTACGACGTTCAAATGGACGAGTGAACCTTCTCCATATACAGGAAAGACCTACTGGACCAAAACCGGTATCCACGAAAATACCTATGCGATTTCTGCGACCGATGCGACCGGCGAATTCACCCGCCGTTTTGGAACGAATGCAGAAAATCCGTTTAATAACGCCACGTCCATTACGCCTGTAGAAGGAACCGATGGAACAGTCGTTAAGATTGTCTACAATTCGTCCCGTCCTTCCATGCAGAAAGTCGGCATGACTCTCCAGTTCAACTCCGCAGCTGTCCGTGAAACAGCCGGTGCCATGATCTGGGAATCCGAAAATGTGACTGCACGCAAAGTGAACGTCCATTACATGCACGGCTTTGGCTGGCTGCTGCAGATGGCCAAAGACGTTTCCTTCTATGAATGCTCCATGGAACCGCGCGAGAATTCCGGCCATATCGTTGCAAGCTACGCAGACGGTATTCATGCTTCCGGTGCAGCCGGCAAGCTGGTCATTGAAAACTGCCGGTTTGCGGCTCTTCATGATGACCCGATCAACATTCATGGAACATTCACTCGCGTCGAACAGAAAATTGACGATCACAAGCTCCAGCTCAAGTACATTCATAACCAGCAGGGCGGATTCCCGCAGTTCCATGTCGGCGATGAAGTTCAGTTCTTCTCGAGAGACCTGCTGCAGTCTGCAGACAATGAAACGGTCTATACCGTTAAAAACGTGATCTCCAATCCTGGCGAAGACGGAAACGATCTCAAGACGATGGTCATCGAATTTGATCAGGAACTGCCTTCCTATCTGAGCGATAAGATCGGCTCTGAACCAAAATACGTTGCCGAAAACATCACCTATACGCCGGAAGTAACCATCCGCAACAACACATTCAGAGATCTTGCGGCACGTGCAATCCTCTGTACAACCCGCAAGAAAACGCTGATAGAAAACAATACGTTCTACAACACATCCATGGCGACGATCTTCCTGTCCAACGACTCCGACCAGTGGTATGAGTCCGGACCGATCCGTGACATGACGATCCGCAACAATACGTTCTATATCAAGGATTCTGGTGAAAGAGGCTGGGAATACCGCTCGGCAATCTATATTCATCCAGTCACCAAAAACGGCGGTCTGCCGGATTACACCAGTCCGATCCATAAGAACATCACGATCGAAAACAATACCTTCCATATGGATTCGGATACGGTTGTCAAAGCAGAAAGCGTTGAAAACCTCACGATCCGCAACAACAACATTCTCCGTACCAACCCGAATCTGACCTTTAATATTCCGGATGCCAGAAAGTCGGTTAATCTTTCCGCTGGCGGAAGTACACAGGCATCGGTCAGCCTGAGCGGTTCTTCCCGTACAGGCAACACGGAAAACATGTATGAGTTCACCAAGTCGAAAAATGTCGTCATCGACTCGAACACCTATGACAATGGTCAGAAACTCTACGCTTACCGTGACAATACGCCAGAAGACCAGATTCATATCACCAACGATGCCGTCACGCTGACTACATCGAAAACCGGAGCGGCTTCTGCAGCTGCAGGCGCAGTGCATTATGTATCTACTGATCCTGCCATTGCTTCTGTCGATAACTCCGGAACTATTACCGGACGTTCTGCAGGTGAAGCGGAAGTCTATGCCTGGACGGAATGGAACGGCTCCATGCTTTACTCCGAACCGATTTCTGTCCGTGTCTCGGACAGCGCAGCAGCTTCTTCTGTCGTGATTGATCAGGCAGACAACACGACGATCACTGGAACAGGAACATTTACTGCCAGACATGATGCTGGCGAAACTGTTACATGGAGTGTCAGTACGCTCGATGGCAGCGCAACAGATCTGGCTTCCATCACAAGTGATGGTGTCCTTACAGCACAGAGCGGAATTTACCGAATTACTGCAAGCACGTCTTCGGGTTCGGATTCGCGCTTCGTTCTGGTCAACACCGGCAAATCGTCCGGCCTGACTCCGGGCATGTCTGTTACCCGTCAGAATGACAAGCTTACGATCAGTGAAGGTTCTGCCACAATCAAGCTGGAAACTGGCGACCTTTACGAACAGACCAATACGGTCAAAAACCTGATCCTCTACGATCTTCCAGCTGGAACGACGAACTTTGCGACTTCTGTTCATGTCACCGGTCTGCCTGTCAAAGAGTCCGGTCAGTGGGATACCGCAAGCTTCCTGGCCTATGGAGATGATGACAACTATCTCTCCCTTGGCAAAAAATCGCATTACGACGGAATCGCAACGGTTGAGGAAACCGGCGGCAGCGCAGCGGAAAAGGGAGACAGCGCAGCACAGAATAACCTCACTGAAGCATACCTGGCTTTTGTCAGAGAAGGCGATACCGTTCACACCTACTGGAGTACGGATGGAACGAACTATACTGCTGTTCGGGATCTGTCTGCTTCCATGCTGAATGGAAAGAGTGTGCGGATCGGCTTTGCGGGCTGGCATACAAACGACCGCTCGAAATCTGTAACATTCGATCAGTTCCGCTTCCTTGCAGGATCTACTGATGTGAATGCTCTGTCTGCCACAGATCCAATCGCCTTTGAACACGGCACAGCCGGTACTCCGGTGATTTCCAATGCAGCGCTTACTGCAGCTGCCCCAGAAGCCGGAAAGCCGGTAACGCTGAGTTTTGATGCAACCAAACCAGAGGGCAGTGCAGAGGGAACAACCCGCGTTCTCTGGAAACTGACCGATGCAGAGGGCAAAGTACTCTCTTCTACGGTTAACAATCAGACAACATATACGCCAGCACAGCCAGGAAAGCTGAGTGCGACGATTTACCATACGTCTGCAGCCGGCATCCCTGCTGAACCGGTTACGACCGATGCTATTGACATTGCACAGCCGGCTTCTTCAACGATCCAGTCGATTGTTGTTAACGGTCAGACTGTCTGGAGCGCATCGGATGATGCACCGGCAGAAGCTTCGATCCGTGTTCCGGCCATCAGCTCTAAAGCAGAAATCCGTGCTGAAGGTGCAGGAAGCGGATGGAAACTCAATGGCCAGACGCAGAACGCATCCTCTGCAGCCGTAAATCTTGGCGATAAAACAAGCTGGACGATTGCTAATGCGGATGGCTCATCGCCAGTTGCCCTGACGATTGAACAGGCCGATGACAGCGCCTGCGCGATTACTGATCTGAAGGTGAACAACGAAGCGTTCACACCCAATACTGTTGAGATGGTTACAGACTCCAATACGCTGACGATCTCGGCTTCTTCCGCAAAAACAGCTGCTGTCTCGCTCTACAGTGCACTGAACCCGGCAGCACTTGCTTCGGCAGAAGCTGGCCAGCCTCTTTCGGCCAAGATCACTCTGAAGACAGGCATGAACTCCTTCATTGTTTCGAGCGCTGCTGAAGATGGAATTTCCATGGACAAGAAACTCGTTCATATCCTCTATGCTCCGGATACAAACGCTAAAGTGACGTCTGTAAAACTCAATAACGCAGAACTGAACAAAGATGCACCGAACAATCTGGATGATGAACAGACTGTCTTTGCGCTCCATACAGAATTCACAGGTGCTTCCTGCCATGCTTACCTCAATGGCAAAGAAGTCGCTCTGGACGATAAAGGCGAGGCCCTTTTAAGCGGTCTGAAACCTGGCGTCAATGAGCTGACGATCAAAGCCATTGCAGCTGACGGCATTTCCAAAGACATCCGTACCTGCACGCTCTACAAATCCGATGAGAAGAATGCAGGCATCTATTCGATGACAGTGGATGGAAAGACAACCCTTAACCCGACTGAGGAAACCTATTCCATGACCACGAACAAGTCGAACTTTGAAGTCCGGATTCAGGCTATGGATCCGAGTGCCACTGTCGCAATCGATGATGGTGTGAACTATATCAGAGGCACTGGTTCTGCCACGCTGAATGCTTCACTCTTTGATGGAAGCCAGAGCGTTACAGTTCAGGTGTTCTCCAAAGACGGACAGGTATCGAAACGGCTCAGTCTGGACTTCGAGTATGCACAATACCTTTCGGATCTTAACTGGTCTGCAGACTCCACAGTTGGCTATGACACCATTCAGAAAGACAAATCGTCAAGCGGCGCTCCGATTACGCTGTGCGATGAAGAGCAGAACGGCGTTGTTTATGAGCGCGGAATCGGCTCGCATGTCAATACGAACATTATCTTCACGATCCCGGCAAACAAGTACTCGGCTCTTACCGGTGCGGTCGGTGTTGACTACGTCAAACACAATTCGATTTATGCCAACATTACCTTCAAGATTCTGGCTGGCTCCACAGAAGCCTTTAATTCGGGCTCGATGACCGGCACAACGCCGCTTAAAGAATTCAGCATTCCTCTTGATGGCGTAACGCAGATCACGCTCAATGCAACCCAGCCTTCCAACAACTGGGATGGACATGCCGACTTTGCGGACTGCAGGCTTGTCATGGAACTGCCAGAACTGGCTGAAACGAATCTCAATCTCACCGAGCTCAATGAATGGATCGTCAAGATTCCGCCTGTTGCACTCGATGGCGTTAATCCGGATACGCTCAAAGCCTGGATCGATGCGGTTGCAGCTGGAACAGAACTGAGAAAAGATGTGCTCACTAATGCAGACAGCACCGCTACACAGGCACAGGTCGATGCTGCAGCAGCTGCCATCCGTACTGCATGGAATGCGATCACTGGCGGCGAAGTGGAAACTCTGAACTACTCGCTCCTTCAGACTCTCGTCAATGAATGCGCCGACATTGATCTGAACGACTATAACGAACAGACACACGGTACGTTCGCTGCGGATTACAGCGCTGCTTCTGCCATGGTTTCCGGACACAGTGCAAAAACGCAGGAAGAGATCAATACGATGTGCAAGACCCTGCATGCTTCACTGCTTGCTCTGCGCCTTAAACCGAGTGCAGACGCATTGAACGGACTGAAATAATCCAGAATTCATCCTTGCTGGTATTCATCCAGATGCTTCGCATTAAAAACTGAAACACTGCGCCGGACGCTTCTGAACCTGGATTCAGAAACGTCCGGCGCTTCTGAACCTGGATTCAGAAACGTCCGGCGCTTCTTTTGCACCTTCGCGTTTTGTCAGAAGGGAATAGAGGTATCTACCTCCGTCTGTGAGATGCCCAGCCGGGCGTAAGGGTTCTGGCATAATCCATGGACTGCTACGATGAAAAAAGATGAACGAATAAAGAGAAGACGGGGGAGAAGAAAGATGGACGAACAGAACACAGTGCAGGTACTGAATCCAGAAGCAGATAACACACAGCCGCAGAGCTGCAGGCTCGATGAACAGTCGGTCTGCTTTAGCTTCCGGTATCTGACACAGAACCGGAAACACAATTTTGAATTCCTTGGCAGCGGGGATGGGGCAAGACTTGCCAGACGGCTTCTGACTTCGCTTGCAGAGATATCCCGCTTTACCTGGAGCGAGCTTGAACGCAAAGGAAAGATGCATGGCGGCTATGAAGAGATTCCAGCTTCAAAACTTCGAGCAGAGATTACAGATCAGATTGACTTTGATCTCCCGGAAGATCTGCAGCTGCTTGTCTTTCGCTTTGGAAACGGGCGGATGCTTGGGATTAAAGACCCGTCATGTACTTCTGTATTCTTTGTCCTTGGCTTTGACTGGGACTATTCGCTCTACAATCATGGCAGCTGACTCGCATAAACAGAATCGGACCAGAGAAGTGTTTCATCTTCTCTGGTCCGATTCTGTTTATGGCGATGCTTTTAAATTGTTGGGGATCAGTTGCGGCTAGGCATGCAGGAAGCAACGGCTGCAGCCATTGTCGAAAGCGGCATCGTCTGCAGAACGACTCGACCTGGTCCTGTAATGACAGTGTTGAAGAAGCCTTCGCCGCCTAAGAGCTTGTTTTTGATTCCTTTTACGCTGACGACATCAATGGAGCAGGTTGAATCGATCATCGCAACGTTTCCAGTATCGACGACAAGCTGTTCGCCCTTTCCAAGGGTGTATGTGCACTCGGAACCATCGATTTCCAGGAATACAGTTCCCGGACCGGTGATCTGCTGCATGACGAAGCCCTCACCGGAGAAGAAGCCGCTCATGCCTTTCTTCTGGAAAAAGGTCGACAGGGTAACGTTCGGGGTGCTGGCCAGGAAGGCGCGCTTCTGAGCGACGATGGACTGACCCATCTGCAGGGTGACTGCTTTGATGCTTCCGGGGAAGGAAGAGCCAAAGGCGATCATGCCCGGATACTTGCGGGAAGTGTAGACGTTCTGGAAAATGCTTTCGCCAGTGAACATCCGTCCAAATGCAGTGCCGATGCTTGCGCCGCGGGTTTCCATTTCCATATTCGGGGTCATCCAGACCATGGCACCTTTTTCGGTTATCATGGATTCTTCAGCGTTCAGATCGCAGATGACACATGGAAAGTCGCCGCCGATAATCTGATAATTCATAATTTCCTCCGTTGGCATCCTGCCTGCGCTCTCTTGCGAATTTTGCAGGATGCATCCTGCAAGTATGATTTCATATGCAAGATGGGGGAACAATCCGCCAGAGAGCACTTTGCCAACTTTGCGCACCATCTGTTCGAAATCGGCCTGTCCTGCACTTTTTCTTCCCTGAATTAAGGGGAATGGTTCAGTCAGAAGGGCTCATGAGTCAAAAAAGTAACATAAACAGAGTCACTTAAGCATGCAATATGTCCTGAATCCGTCCGCAAAGATCGGCGAAGGTATGAACAAACGGTACGCTTTGCTCTTTTTCCAATTGATTATCCTGCGGCCTGCGGCTGACCCAGATGGCGTCCCAGTTCATTTTCTTAGAGGGCAGGATATCCCACCAGTAACCGGCTGCAATATGAATATGGCAGGCTTTATCCAGACTGAATTTTTCTTCAGCCTGTTCGAAAAAGGAGAGGACCGGTTTATAGCAATGCGTCTGGGAAGCAATCAGCGTTTTATCAATCAGGCCGTTCAGTGCTTTAAGATGGCGCTCCATCAGCTGCGGACATGTATTGGAAAGAACGATAAGCCTCCAGCCATCTGCTTTAAGCTGTTCAAGAACAGGGAGTACATCTTCAAAAGGCTGAAAGTTCGCATACGCATTCCAGAGAAGATCCACGTTTTTCTCAAAGACATCGACACCCAGCTCAGAATCCATGGATCGCAGCACTTCAGGAGTCAGAGCATCAAACGGTCTGAAGTCGTGTTCATACATCTGTTCGTTTTCGCATTTCTCATAGAGTGCGAAGCTCTCTTTGGGATCCAGACCATGACGGTCTGCAATCTGCTCAATGGCAAGTCTTGCCGGAGAGGTATCAAGCAGCGTGCCATAGCAGTCAAAGGTCAGAATTCTGTTCATCTCTTTTCCCATTTCTTTCTCTTTCATAGCTCCTCCATTTATTTGGATAGAACGGGTTTAGCATCAGCCGGTTATATTCAAAAAAATCCGCGATGCTCTAAGGCAAGGCGGATCAGTCTTCTTCAAGAATGTGGGCGAGGGCAACTTTGATGACGGAATGAATGTGTTCGTCATCGAGCGAATAATAGACGGCTTTTCCGTCTTTTCGGCTTTTGACCAGTTTGGCGCTTTTGAGTGCACGCAGCTGGTGGGAGATGGCCGAGCGGGACATGCCGACCAGACTCGACAGATCGGAAACGCACAGTTCCTTCTGTTCGAGCGCAATCAGCAGGCGCAGTCTTGTCGGATCACCCATAACCTTGTAAAAATCAGCGAGTCTCTCAAGAATGGCGGTTTCAGGCATGCTCCGGCAGGCGGCTTCTACCGCTTCCTGATCCTGAATCTCGTACATGGGCTCGCAGCGTTCTGTTTTATCCATGCCCCTATCATAACCCATTTGGCAAATCTCCGGATTCTGGCGGCTGAAGAATACAGAAAGGAACGCTTCAGACCTTTTTACTGTCCGTGCAGAGGAGCATCGCAAAGGAAGAAAAGAGAGAAGAAAAGACCATAAATAAATTCCGGAAAAAAACGGAAAAAAAGGGGATGCATCTCTTGCACACAGGCAGGAACCGTCTATAATGGACTTACAAACAGTTGAGCAAGTGTTCAACTGTTAAACTGAAAAAGGAACATATGATCATCCGGTCCGCATGGACCCAAAGGAGAAGAACAATGAAAAAGACATACAAAATTGAAGTTGACTGCCCGAACTGCGCTGCAAAACTGCAGAAATGTGCAGAGAACACACAGGGTGTAGAAAGCTGCACCGTCAACCTGATGACACAGAAACTCGTCATCAATGCACCGGCAGAAGAGCAGAGCGAGATCATCGATTCGATTGTTAAGCAGATGAAAAAGATCGACGATGACGTTGTGATCTACTGTTAATATCATGACAAAAAAGCAGAAGAAAAATCTGCGCCGCATTCTCATCAGCGGCGCACTCTACTTGGTTCTGGCCCTGTCGTCGATCTGGATTTCCTGGCAGCCTGTTCTGCTCGCTCTCTGCTACCTGGCAATCTATATCTATATCTCGCAGGATGTTCTGAAACAGACCTGGAAAAATATCCTGAACAAGGATTTCATGGATGAGAACTTTCTGATGACAATTGCTTCGCTTGGCGCATTCGCTCTTGGCGAATACTCCGAAGCTGTAGCAGTTATGTTGTTTTATCAGGTTGGTGAATGGTTCCAGTCCTATGCGCT
>Jenna_p2__coassemble_2057_pt1 | contig 12764 bp, 8 predicted proteins | sample Jenna_p2__metabat2_high_PE_029 | metagenome-assembled genome bin Jenna_p2
GTTGTGAACATAGTCTTTGAGGGTAATCTTCAGCGACTGGACAGAATGCTCTCTTTCAAAGGATGACGGCAGACCGGGCAGAGAATACTTATGATCCAGAATCTTGCAAGATTCATAGCGCAGATCCAGGCTGGAAGAGCCGTCGGCGTGAATGATCGAAACAGCAGGCGTCCGATAATCGGAGATTCCGCCGCCAGGATATTCCAGAGTCCGGTCGTTGAGAGAGTACATGCGTGAAAACTTTGCTTCCCATGGATTGCCGGAAAAGCTGATTTCCGGATAGTCTTCGAGGTATTCCATATCCATGTCGGTTTTTGGACCATACCAGGTATGATTCAGTACGCCGTAGCTGTCGACTTTCATCTGGTACAGAGAGTTCCTTGTTGTTAAAGAGAAGAGTCCGTCCTGAACGGTAATTGGCATATATTAAAAGCTCCTTGTTACGATGTTGATCTAAATTGATTGAAATTTGAGTGATCGTGATTCGAACTGTTTCAGGCCTGGTCAGCCATGATATTGCGGTCTGTGTCGGGATCGAACAGATGAACATAGTCCAGGTCAAACTGAAGCCGGACTGGAGTTCCTTCTTTACAGAAGACTCCGGCAGGCAGTATGGCAGCAATCTGCTGATCGCCGCAGGAGACATAGATGTTCGAACTGGCTCCGAGCATTTCAAAGACATCAATGGTGCCTTCCAGACTGTTTTCCTGATCACTTCCACTCTGGTCGATGGAAAGATTTTCCGGACGGACGCCAAGCGTAATATGACTTCCCTGCCTGAATCCTCTTTCCTTCAGCTTTCTGGACTGTTCGGTATTGAGAGCCAGTCTGGCTCCTTCCTTTTTCAGCATGATGCCGTTCTCTGTTTCCTCAATGGACATATCCATGAAATTCATCTGCGGCGCTCCGATAAAACCGGCAACAAATTTGTTTGCGGGATGACTGTAGAGATTTTCAGGCGTATCGATCTGCTGAATTTCACCATCAGACATGACGACAATACGGTCTCCAAGAGTCATTGCTTCTGTCTGATCATGTGTTACATAGACAATGGTGGATTTAAGCCGCTTGTGCAGCCGGGTAATCTCCACCCGCATCTGGCCTCTCAGTTTTGCATCCAGGTTGGAAAGAGGTTCATCCATGAGCAGAACCTTTGGGTTGCGGACAATCGCTCTGCCCATGGCAACACGCTGACGCTGACCGCCGGAAAGAGCCGCAGGCTTACGGTCTAAGAGCATGTTCAGACCAAGGATATTGCTGGCTTCCGTAACACGTTTATTGATTTCTTCTTTGGGAAGCTTTGCAATTTTCAGAGGGTATTCCATATTCTGCCGGACAGTCATATGCGGATATAAAGCATAGTTCTGGAAGACCATGGCAATATTGCGGTCCTTCGGTTCGGCTTCATTCATTCTTTTGCCATCGATGGTCAGTTCGCCATCTGAGATATCCTCAAGTCCGGCAATCATCCGAAGAGTTGTGGATTTGCCGCAGCCGGACGGTCCGACAAAAATGACGAATTCTTCATCCTTGATATCCAGATTGAAATCCTTCACCGCTTCATAGCCGTTTGGATAGGTTTTATTAATGTGGGTAAGACAAACTTCAGACATAGTTTTTTCCTTTCTGTTTGCTGCAACAGGCAAGACGGGAATCTTCGGATGCAGCAGATGGGTGCAGAAGAAGACAGTGATGCATTCTCTGCAGGAGTTTTCTTTTCTTCCCGAACTCCCTTCAGAGAGCCTTATGTAAAGTCGTATTGTCGCCAAAACACCAAATGGATATCATCCAGCAGAAGACAGACTCTCTGAAGAGACAGGAAGACAATTACATAGAAGAAATGCGAAGTTTTTCTATCCTTTGACTGCTCCGTTTGCAATGCCGCTGATGATCTGTTTCTGGCAGATGATGTAGAACACAAGAATTGGAATCAGCGACAGGATATAGGAAGCAAAAGCCAGGTTATAGTTGGTGCCAAACTGTGTCTGGAAGTTCAGCTGTGCGATAGGCAGTGTGTTAATGCCGGTTCCGGACATGATGACAAGCGGTGTCATGACGTCATTCCATGTACCAAGAGCAGTAAGAACAGCAACGGTGGCATGCATTGGCTTCATCATCGGGAAAATGACTTTCCAGAAGGTCGTCCAGGTCGAAGCACCATCAACCTGGCTGGCTTCTTCCAGTACTACAGGAACGTTTTTCATGTAGCCAGCGTAAAGCATGACGTTCATCGGCATGTAAAAGACGATGTAGAGCAGAATAACGCCCAGCTGGTTGCCAAGATGAAGGGCAGCCGTTTCTTTGACCAGCGGCATCATCAGGATGGCAAATGGTACAAACATGCCGGAAATCAGATACAGGTAGATCCATTTAAAGCCTTTGTGCTTGGACATAGTTCTTCCCAGCACGTAGCCAGCCAGGGAATAGACCAGAATGGCCAGTATGATTGTTGTTACGGTAATCAGCAGTGAGTTGCCTAGAGAGTTCCAGAAGTCGGTGACTTTCATGGCCTCCGCAAAATTTGCAAAACTCCAGGAAGAAGGAAGACCGAGAGCGCCTTCCACAGAGTTTGTCATTTCAGAAGGACTCTTAAACGCAATCACCACAGCCATATACAGCGGGAAGAAGACGGTGACAGTACCGAGGATCAGGATGATGGTCAGAACCCAGTTGGTTTTTTCTTTACCCTGTCTCTTTCCCTTTTTGATACTCATCGTATTTGCTTTCATCAGAGCTGTTCCTCCTTCTTGCTGGTGATCTGCTGCTGCACAATGGAGAACAGAACGATGACGATGAAGAAAATTACTGCATTCGCGGACTGAAAGCCGAACTGTCCGCCGTCTAGACCATTCTTGTAAATCAGGAATGAAATAGACTCTGTCGACTGAGCCGGTCCGCCTCCTGTCAGGGAGAGAATCTGATCGAAAACCATCATGAAATTCTTCGTCGTCAGAACCAGATTGATCGATACAAACGGAATAATCAGAGGAAACGTAACTTTCCAGAATTCAGTCCACTTGCTCGAACCGTCAATTCGGCTGGCTTCATATACATCCTGGGGAACAGTCTGCAAACCGGAAATATAAATGATGGTGGTCATGGCGACAGCCTGCCAAACACCGACGATCAGTACGCCGATCCAGGCATAAGCCGGTGAAGAGAGAATTGAGTTCTGCAGCCATGAGATATTCCACAGTTCGCCAAGAGAAGGCAGAATGTAGGTGAAAATATAGCTGAAGATATAGCCGATGACCAAGCCGCCAAGGATATTCGGGACAAAGTAAATGCCGCGAAGAGCTGATTTACAGCGGATTTTTGCATTGAGAGCCAGAGCCATCACCAGAGAAAGCACGTTGACGAGAATGGTTCCGCAGATTGCGTACTTGAAGGTAAACAGATAGCTTTTCAGCACACGAGTATCCTGAAACAGGTCAATGTAATTCTGCATGCCGACCATTTCATAGGTGCCATAGCCTTTGTAATTCGTCAGGGAGTAGAAGAATCCGTTAAGCATCGGCCAGGTATTGAACACAAAAAACAGAAGAATTACAGGAATAATGATGGACCAGTAAGTCTTTTGCTTCTTGGACATTTTTTTGCGTTTCATCATAATTCTCCTTGTTTCAGTCCTTTTCGCGCAGGCGGCGGATCAGATCGCGGTTGTATCTCTGCCACTGCGTATCAAAATTTTTCAGGAATTTCTCTCTGGCATCGGGTGATTCATCCAGCAGGTACGTCTGAATGAGAGCATCCACTGCCATTTCAGCCGGATAATGGTGGTCCTGGAAGTCAGCTACTTTGCCTTCATCAATCCACGGCTTCATATCTGTCATATATGGCGACAGCGGGAAGTCTCCCTTTTTGGTACTGACTCCGCCCTGGTCTTCAAGGTACATTTCCAGAACTTCATCGGACATCAGGTAGTCAATAACTTCCTTTGCCTCTTCCTGATTGGGTGTGCCGGAGAGGATGGAGTACTGAACATCAATTCCCGAGTTCAGAATCCGGTCGTCAGGATCATTGGTACAGGGCATAACGAAACTGCCGATTTGCATATCCGGATTGACGGAGAGTACCTGCGGGATGGCATAGCTGCCGATCGGCCACATGGCCGCTTCTCCGCGTGCAAATGCGGTTGCCGCATCATTGTAGTTGTAGGCGAATGGATTAGGTTCGCAGTACTCAAGCATTTCCCTGATCTTGGCAGCCACTTCGTCATACGCTTCGCTGAATGTTTCTGTACCGGCAGAAACCTCCATCGGGGTGTCCGGATCGCTGAGGCCTACCGCAAGAGCATTCCATGGAGCCAGGGTTGTCCAGGTGTCCTTGAACCCCAGGTAAAGAGGTGTTTCACCTTCCTCTTTGATCGTTTTGCAAAGATCGATGAATTCATCCCAGGTTGTCGGAATCTGCCATCCATGTTCTGCAAACATCTCTTTGTTGTAGAGAATGCCGGCTGTATTAGCGGCAGCCGGAACGGCATAGACTCCGTCTTCTGGAACCAGTTCCAGTGCTTTGTCGATCTCCAGATAGCCTTCCTTTACGTCATCGAGAACGGGAAGCCCTTCCAGATTTTCAAACAGGTCTGCATCAAGAAAATTGGAATAGTTGATATCTCCTCCGATCAGCACGATGTTCGGATAATCTTCCCTGACCAGTCTGGTTTTCAGAATGGTCAAGGCTTCGTTTGGAGAGTTGATGGTCAGATGGATATCATCATGCGTTTCATTGAACTGCTCTTCGATTTTTTCCATCACCTGAGCAGCTTCACGCTTGTAGCTGAGAACTTCGATTTCGACTTTATCTGTCTCTTCAGACTGACTGCAGCCGGTCAATAATCCGCCGAAGAGAGTACAGGCCAGAATTGCTTTTGCAGCTTTCTGAATAAAGCCATTAGACATGTGTTCACATCCTTTCTTTTGTCAAAGAGGGCGCCTAACTTCTTGATGAACACATATTAACAAAGGTATCGAGAAACCATAATGGGATAAAAAGTCAGAAAATATGCCATATTGAGCATTGTCAGGTATAGAATGCAAAGTAGAATACACTTAGATATATTTGTGAGAAAGGGGTTTCACAGATGAGCGATACAGTGTTTTCCGTCTTCGAAAATGACCGGTTTATTGACCTTGGAATCTATCAGGCTGGAGAAGAATCCTGTTCTCCCGGACATCTGTTCGGCCCTGCCGTGCGCAATCATTATCTGTTTCACTACGTTCACTCCGGGAGAGGCAAACTGATTTCTCCCGACTCAAGCGGTACTAATATCACCAGAGAAATCAGCGCTGGTCAGGGGTTTCTCATTTTTCCTGGAGAAGTTACAACCTATATTGCGGATTTTGAAGATCCATGGAAATATTCCTGGATTGAATTTGACGGCTTGAAAGTGTCTGCTGCACTTGAGCTGAGCGAACTTGACCAGGATCATCCGGTCTGGAAAAGTCATGACGAAGAGGCTACAGACAAGATGAAGGACAATCTGTTTCGGATTGTTCATCATGACAGGGAGGACGCTCTGGAAATTGTCGGGATGCTCTATCTGTTTTTTTCCAGTCTGATCAAGTCTTCGAGACGCGGCCAGCCTGCACCGGCATCCACTCTGGCAGATTTTTATGTTCAGGAAGCCATATCCTACTTTGAGCAGCATTACGCAGAAGATATTTCCATTGAGAACACTGCATCCGCATTGGGCATTACCAGAAATTATCTGAGCAAGATTTTTCTGCGCATCGTCGGGACCAGTCCGCGGGATTTTCTGATGCAGTACCGGATGAATCAGGCTGCAAGACTGCTTTGCGTGACCGATCTGAAAATTGTGGAAGTATCCAGACGCGTTGGATATCAGAACCAGCTGCATTTTTCCCGGGCCTTTCGAACCTTTTTCGGTATTCCGCCAAGGGAGTACCGAGCAAAATACAAGGCGACTTCCACTCCTGAATGGTCAGAGCCGCCAAAACACTGACCAGCATCGACAGCTATCGCTATCAAAAAAAGGACCGGAAATTCCGGTCCTTTTTGTTTTTTTTCAGAAGCTCAGTTTTGCTAACTGATCTGTGAATTTGTATTGAATTGAAATTTCTTTGCCGATTCAGATCGGACCGCACCCAGCTCGGCTGATTCTGCCTTTGCGGTTTCAGAGTCCTGCTCTGGTGCTTTATTCAGATCAGCTTCTGCCGGTTCTGCATTCTCTGTTCCGGCTTCTTCTGTTTCTGATGCAGATTCTGTTTTAGACTCTGCAGTCGAATCGTTTACTGTTTCTGGTTTCGTCTCTGACTCAGGCTCTGGAGCAGTTTTCTGCTCGGTCTTCTCTGATTCTGCTTTTGCGGCTTTCTCTTCTTTGGAAAGAACGGAAAAGCCTGCATGTTTCAGTTCGTCTGTAAGTGCCCGTCTTCTGTCACCGCTCATCAGATCCGAAGCGATGGCTTTTGCCTGATCACGGGTGGAATCATTTGCAGCAGCTTTTGAAAGTGAAAGAGCGATCCGGCGGTAGTCATGACGCATCTGGGCGGTCTTTGCCAGTGACTGAGCGGCTTTGATCCAGAGTTTTGCGGTCCGCTCTGGATTGACTGCAAGCAGGCGGTCTTCATAGCGCTGCAGATGATGCATCTGTCCGGATTCTTCAACTTTATCCAGCAGTTTCTGGTCCAGGCCAAGACGGTCATAAACTTCGATCAGCACATCCGGATCAGCCATCTTTTCAATACGGGCAAGATCTTCCTTCCACTGCTGCTCGCTTTCGAGCTGGCTGAGCAGTTCAATATCTTCTGCAGTTCCCTGATTGAGAATGAAGATCAGTTCATTCAGTTCGCGCAGGGCTTTTTCCGGATGGTTCTGTTTCCGGTCTGCTTCAATCAGCATTCGTACGAGCGTTTCTTCCTGGGCTGGAGTCATGACCTGACGTCTTGCTGCTTCAAGATGAGCGGCTGCTGTATCGAATCTGCCTTCATCCATAGCCCGTCTTGCGCGTTCAATCCGGACAGCCGGAAGCATGGCATAGCGGGTTTTAAAGAGCGGATTGGTCTGCGAGAGCGAAGGCCACTGTTCTTCAAGATCGAGAATCGAGACGATCAGCTTGCTCTTGCTTCTCCAGGAACGGCCTTCTTTTTCCATACCGTCATACAGACGGACTAGCAGGTCGTATTTTGCCTGGGCGAGATCAGTAATATCAAAAGCCGGCTTTTCAAGCATCCGGATCAGATCCGTACGGAAATCCGGAAGACGACGATTATCCAGGCTGAAGGAAATCCAGGAGAAGACATCTTTTACAAGGGCAGTATTCGAAGAATCAAGAAGCAGTTCAAGCGATTCAAGAGCGTAATCGCCAATCTGATGAATCAGTTCTTCTGTACGTACTCCTGCATGTTCTTCCATGATTTCGAGAATTTCTTCGAGCAGGTCTGCAGCATACTGCGGACGGTCTGCAATCTGAAGAGCCTGAACCTGCGTACCGAGCCAGTCGGTAAAAGACTGTGCGGCGCCATAGGTTCTTCTTGAAGACAACACGGCATCTGGTCCGAGGAATACAAGAAGACGGCGTTCGGCTTCCTGTTCCAAATAATAGAGAACTTCCTCCGGTGCCTGGTTGGCCATGGCGCTGATCAGATAGTCTTTCAGATCCGGATGGCCAAGTGCATAGCGCTGAATCAGTTCAAGGAGTTCTTCATGAGTAAAGCGGTCAAGCAGACTGTGGAAACCACTTGAGATTGGATCAAAAATCGAAGCAGATCCCATGTTCCGTCCTGCCGGTTCTGCCATTGGTTTCTGATCATCCTGCTTTACCACTGCTTTTACTGTTTCCGATGGTTCTGCAGATTCTGTTGATTCTGCAGCTGGTGCAGGAACAGGATTCTCTGCTTTGTTTTCTGGAGCTGTATTCGAAGTCTGTGCCTGGTATGTCGGAGTCTCATACTGAGGTTCCGCCGTTTCAGATGCAGATTCTGACCGGGCTGGTTCTCTGACTTTCTGAACCGCTGGTCTGACTGGTCTAGGAATACGGTAGAGCAGATGATCCGGATTGTTCCATCGTGTCTGTTCAGTTTCTGCTGATGGTTCTGCCGGCTGATTGTCGCTGGCTGTATTTTCTGCTTCAGGCTGAACAGATGGTTCTGACTGTTCTTTTACAGCAGCCTCTTTTGCAGCCTGTTCTGTCTGGGTATTGTTCTGCGGTGCTTCAAAGGGACTGGATGGGAGTCCGAAGAAATCACGGAGGAGTGCACCAAGATCTGCGTTATCAATCCGCTCTTTTCGATGCAGGTTGGCAGGATCTTCACTGTGGCCAGCCGTGTTCTGAACAGTTTCAGCTGCCGGCTGATCCTCATCCAGGGTTTCTTCTTCGACAAAATCTTCTGTTTCGTCTTCTTCCTCTGCTCCTTCTTCTTCATCTCCTGCAAATGGGTCAGCTTGAGAAGGGATGCAGTTCCAGTTTCGATCGGGCTGCTCATCCTGATCGAATGCGTTGCGCTGCCAGCTTTCCGGTTCTGAATCCGGTTCCTGCATTTCCGGCTCTTCCATTGAACGGTACCGGTTCTGTCTGGCTGCTTCTTCTGCTTCAATCGCAAAAAGAAGCGCTGCATCATGAGCACAGAGATGTCCCTGTCTGCCATACCGGCATCCGCAGCCGATCTGGCTGACAGTGCCGTTTTCAATTACGGCTTTTACAGGGATTACGCCATCAATCATTGCGGTGCATGTATGGCCAGCCCAGTGCAGCGGGCTTACTCTTCCTCTTTTATAAAGGAGAAACCCGTCCATCAGAGTTTCCCGATCAAAACTTTTTTTCCAGTCCATGGTCTGTTTCCTTTCTCCGGCATCATGCCGGTTTGCATAAAAAAATTGCTGTCTATGTTTTTATTATAATTCGATCGGAAAAAGCCCTTTGCCGGATGCCCTGAGGACTCAAAGGACAGGTACTTCTCTGAGGGGGCATCAAAAAGAAAACAGCTCCGGATTCGAATCCATTCGATTGAAATGGAGATCCGATTCTGGAGCTGTAATGCGTTTTACTTAGTGGAGCTTTTCGTCAATCGTCGCGGCAAGCGAGGTTGAGTTTGCAAGCTGAATGTTGTTGACGATGATCAGATCATCGATGTTGTTTTCTTTGCAGAACGTAACGAAATTGCCATCGGAATAGCGCTGGTCCATTGCATAGACTTTGTCATAGTTATTGACGATCCATGGAACGAACGCACAGCCGTACGATTCCGAGATGACTAAAGCAGAGCTGCCGTCATTAATATCTTCATTATCGATTTCAATGAACGGCTGGTCGCCGGCAATAAAGCGCATGTAATGGTTGTTCTGGTCGATGCCATCTGATGTTTCGACGACATGAGCATCATAATACTGATCGTTGTTTGGGTTGCCGTAATCGCCGGTGAACACCTTCATATGGTTTCCGCCTTTTGGAACCCAGGCTTCAAAGTGATCCGGGTTGAATGTTGCGGTTGGAACCATGGTCGTATAGGAACCGGTGAACGGATAGAGATCAATCTTTTCCAGTTCATCTTTATTAACCGGTTTGATACCTTTGACCTGACAGAAGTTCAGGTAAGCATAATAGGCGCCTAAAGCTGTCCAGTGATGGTCGGTGCGATAGTACAGCGGTTCAGAAGAATGTTCTTTGAGAATATCGTAGGTTCCGACAGGTTTAACCAGATCGTTATATTTGGAATAGAAGTACTCAATTCCCTGTTTAGCATCCGAGCCGGAGAGTTTCTTATATGTCTCATCATCGAGCATGATCGATGCATTGACCGGAGCAAGAACGGAATAGACTGTGGTCGTTCCATCCAGCTCTTCAGCTGCACGATTAACTGCCGAAGTGTATGTGTCACAGGCTTCCTGCACAAAGTAGAAACCGCCGTAGGCAGCGCCATCTTTAATCAGAAGACCTTCAAGAATGGAATCCTGCATATCCGCAGCAAGCTGATTGAGTTCCGGCGCTTCAGTCCGTTTTCCAAACTGGTTGTCTGCCGACTGACCGGAATCCTGCGTTTTTTCAGAAGTCAGCGAGTCAGCAGCACCGATGACATCTGCAGTAACATTGCCGCCGATGATGACTTCATCCTGACCGATTCCCTTCAGTTTCTGCAGATCGTTATTCATCGCGACAAGCGTATCCCTTCCAGGATAGCTGTCTGAATACCAGGTCGAAATCTGAGAAAACCAGGAACCATCAAGAAATGAAGAGAGAGTGAATGCCGGGAACGCCGTCAGTTCACGCTTTTCAATTTCAGAAGTTTTCGGTCGAAGATTCAGCAGAAGACCATTGACCGTTCCGATTGCCATGCAGGCGCAGAACAGAACAACCGTAAGCATTCGAACGGTACGGAGAATCTTCCGCTGCTGTTTCGAAAATCGATTTTTCATAAGGTTCTTTCTAAGAAGCGGATTCTGCCGCTTCACAGTTCAGTTCAGGATCAGAACTGGAAGTAAAGGAATGGATTATATGCGTTGCCAATCAGTGCAAGCACAGACAGACCAAGCAGAACGAGCGGGATTGCAGCCTGTTCAAAGCTGTAGAAGACAAAGCCGATCGTGCTCTTTTTTGCCCAGACTGCACACAGTCTTTCCACCCATACACTTAAAGACGTGCAGGCGACGATACATGCAGCAATCAGGAAGATATTGGAAAGCAGAGTCGACCAGGCTGACCAGCTGAAGAATCCACCCGCATTCAGTCCGATCAGACCGCGCAGAGCGATGAGCAGCGTATCGAAATCTTCAAAACGGAAGATTACAGTAGCCAGCAATACAACTGACAGGGTATAAACCCTGTTCCAGCCATTGGGAATCCGCTGCTTGATGACAAATTTTTCAAGCAGCAGGAAGCAGAGATAATACAGCCCCCAGAGAACATAGCTCCATGAAGCACCATGCCACAGACCAGTCAGAAACCAGACAGTGATCATGTTCCGGACATAGACCAGCGTTCCTGCCCGGTTTCCTCCAAGAGGAATGTAAACGTAGTCTCTGAAAAAACTCGACAGAGAGATATGCCAGCGTCTCCAGAAATCCTGGACAGTAACTGCCATGTAGGGATAGTTGAAGTTTTCCAGGTAATGGAATCCGACCATCCGGCCCATTCCGATTGCCATATCGGAGTAAGCCGAGAAGTCGAGATAAAGCTGAAGCATAAATGCAATGGAACCAACCCAGACACCAAACGCCGGCGTGGCTTCCAGCGTTGCAGCGTTTGTAGACAGAAGTGCATCGGAGACCTGCGCGATTCCATTGGCGAGAATGGCTTTTTTGGCAAGTCCAACCGAGAAGCGGCGGATGCCCGCATAGACATCATTGAAGGTTACAGACCGGTCATCAATTTCATCCGCAACGGTTTTATAGCGGACAATCGGACCGGCAATGCACTGATGGAACAGCGAAGAATACAGAAGCAGCTTCCAGTAGGAAGGCTGAGCTTTCACTTCTTTGCGATAGACATCAATAACATAGGAAAGCAGCTGGAATGTATAGAACGAAATGCCGATCGGCAGAACGATCTGTGGAATTCCAGTTGGAACGCCTGTGATCGACTCGATCGTCGATGAGATCAGCGGCGTGTATTTAAAGAAAGCAAGCAGTCCAAGCAGCGAAACACACTCGATCACCAGCCAGGTCCGGCGTGCCGGCTGCTTTTTTCTTGCCTGAATCGCCAGAGCGCAGAACCAGCTGATTGCGGTCTCACCTAGCAGAAGCAGCAGATAGCGCGGTCCGCCCCATGCATAGAAAATCAGTGAAGAGACCAGAAGAACTGTATTGCGGTGTTTCTTTGGAACAAGCAGATAAATTCCCATCGAAATGGACAGGAATACAAACAGAAACAGTAAGCTTGAAAAAACCATAATTCCCTCTCAATCCAACGGATCTCATTTTATGAAGCAAGACAGCGGCTGTATGTTCCCTCTCTGATCTGTACCAGTTTACAGACTTCTCCCCTCTCAGGCTTTTTGGCCAGAGAAATCAGCAGGGGCAGTAATGACGGCAGTCAAAAAAGGCAGAAATACAGGCTTGCTTAAAGAAAAATGAAACCCAAACTATTTTCCCTGATTTTGAACCGGTAATAAAGCGAATATGACAAAGAACGGCATCTTTCTGATTACCATGTTCTTCTATGAACATTTCTATGGGTTCTGGGTTCTTCTTCCTGCTTCATAAGCGGCAGGCGGATGCTGGCCTGGCAAAATAGATTGTTCTGGATTGTGCTTTTAATATTTATATCTGCATTTATAATATTTATATCTGCATTTACAGACGCATTTAAATCTGTTTCCGTGTCTGTATTTATGAGTTAACTTCCACAATTTCAGGCTTTATTAGTCCCGGAATCGCCGAAGTTAACGCATATAACTGCGCAAATTCTCCGACTCACCCTGCTGCTATTCACCGCCCGCCGCTTCCCACGCATATCGTCTGCTCGATTTTCATAGAATCTCCATAGCCATGCAGAGTCTCCATGTCAAACTCGGGGCTGGAATACGGACATGTCATTTTTGCGCAGTGCTCTCGAACTCGATGGCCCGCCGCAGCATGCGTATTTGTATTTATTAGAAGATTCCCGTCCTGAAAGACTATAGACAAGACCAGATTTTAGAATTTATTGCGTTTTATTAAGAGCCCTCGGGCTCTTTTTTTATTTTGGGAGAGTTCGTTTGTGAATTTGTGCGTATCAATGACATCCTGGAAGGGCGTCATTCGTGATTTATAAGTCCATTTTTCTGCCCGTTTTCCCCTTATATATAAACTGATTAACGTTATATATAAAC
>Jenna_p2__coassemble_2104_pt1 | contig 12451 bp, 6 predicted proteins | sample Jenna_p2__metabat2_high_PE_029 | metagenome-assembled genome bin Jenna_p2
ATACCTGTAACATCCCGAACACAGCAGTCAAGCTGCTCAACGCCGACGATAGCCAGAAGGCAAAAATAGGAAGCTGCTGAACAGAGAAGCCCGATGTCAGAGAAGCAATTCTCAAGACATCGGGCTTTTTCTATTTGACGGGCGCCGCTGAAAACGAACTTCTGCAGGTTTCAGCGATTTCAGCGGTTTCAGAGTTTTCAGAATTTCCAGGGCATCAAAAAAACTGGACTGCAGAAGAGAGCCCAATTTTGAGGTTAATCAGGATTGAACAGCTTATTCGTCGTTCAGGTTTTTCGGTTTGATTTCGCCGGCTTTAGTCAGAGCGTATTTGGTCAGCGATGGACCGAGCAGTTCATAGACGAGAACACCAAACAGAACAACATTTCGAATCATCATGCCGTTTTCACCCATACGGGCTCCAACAGTTGCAGCCATGCCAAGGGCAACGCCGGCCTGCGGGAACAGGGTAAAGCCAAGCCATTTGCGGACTGTTTTTGGCGAACCGGCAATAACAGCGGAAAGAGAACCGCCAAGATACTTACCGACGCAGCGGGAGATGATATAGGTCAGACCAACGGCCAGAACAAGAACATTGCCAAATGCGAAGAGATTCAGTTCTGCGCCGCTTAATACGAAGAACAGGGTAATCAGCGGAGCAGACCAGCGGTCCGCACGACTCATCAGATCGGCAGAACTCTTGCAGCAGTTGCAGAAGAGAGTACCAAGCATCATGTTTACGAGCAGGGAAGACAGGCCAAAGTGGAGAGTTCCAAGCTGAATCTCCATAGTCGAAATCGTAACGCCCAGGATAACAAATCCGACAATCAGCGTGTTACGGTTCCGGTTGGAATGGAAAATTCTGGCGGTATGGGTCAGGATCCAGCCCAGGATCGCACCGATGCCTAACGAGAAGACGATTTCCATTAACGGTTCAACAAACAGAGCGACTGGATTTGCCCCGGCAGGTGAATCAAGATGCATCGCCACACCATAAGAGATCGCAAACAGGATCAGACCGACCGCATCATCCAGTGCGACAACCGGAAGCAGTGTCGATGTGACATCGCCTTTTGCTTTATACTGACGGACAACCATCAGAGTAGCTGCCGGAGCGGTTGCTGCGGCAATGGCACCGAGGATCAGTACATCAGCGAGTGTCAGAATATCCGGAACAATCAGATGGGCAACGAACAGAACACAGTCAACGACAATCGTAGTGATGATACCTTCAAGGATACCAATTGTCAGAGCCTGTTTTCCGGTCTGTTTCAGTTCACTCAGACGGAATTCGCTGCCGATCGCAAACGCGATAAATCCAAGAGCAACGTTATTAAAGGGCTGGAGTGCTTCAACATCTTCAAAGGTATGGAAACCAAGACCTGGAATCTGAAGCATGCCAATACAGCACGGACCAAGAATAAGACCCGCGATTAAATAGGAGGTTACATCAGGCAGACGGAACTTGTTTCCTAGCCGGGTCAGCAGAAGACCCGCTAAAAGTGCAGTTCCAACACTTAGCGCATAATTCATGGAATTAATCCTTTCTCAACATTCAACAGCTGTCTGCTAACCCATTTGTCAATCTGAAGGAAAGGGAAGAAATCGCTTTTCAGCCCCAATCCGGCCCATGAAAAAGAAGATGCAGACACCTGAATCATCCTGAATGTATACCTGAGTATCAAAAATAGAAAATCTCCTGCCTGCTTCCCTGCTTTTTGGATAAATTCAGAATTCAGATGCAAGTCATTCCGGCAAAATAACCAAAAGATGGATCAAAAAAGACAGAAATAATAAGAAAATACTCCTGCAAAATAAACTGCAGGATAAAAAAAGCTGAAGCGCGTGATGAGCGTTCAGCTTGGTGGTTGTTGATGATATTCAGGAAATTGCAGTGCATAGAAGAGCAGAATTTTGCATTCTCAATGAAGTAAAACTCCAGCAGAAAGTTCAGGAGCTGCTGATTTGAAAGAAAGAGCTGTCGAAGACCTGGACTCAGGGAACAGGTTTGTGTTTTCTGCAGTCCGGACTTGATCAGGATGCAGAAATGGAATGTCTGTATGAGGTCAGACCGGTCCGCTCGAATGTTGCGATAAATCATGGGCGGTACGGACCGCGTTTGGACACCATTTGGATTTATACTTATTTTATGAAGAAAAATCTGACTACACCATTTTCAACAAGACAGACGATGCAGAAGCAGAAATTCGAACTGTTTTTTTATTCGGATAAAAAGCTCTCACACGTCGAAATGCATAATCATGACTTCTTTGAAATGACCATTTTCCTTTCCGGAAAAGTTCATCTGAGTATTAACGGCAAGCGGTATACCTGTACTCGCGGTGATATCGCGATTATTCCCCCTGGAGTCGTCCACGAAAACGCGATTGAAGCGACAGAGAACTATGAGCGCTTTGTCATCTGGCTTTCCAAAGAATACATTGCAGAACTCTCCACGAGCGCAGACTTCAAGAAAATCTTTGAAGCTGCCCAGAATCCCCCAACCTATGTAAAACACTTCGATTTTGCTCTGTTCTCTACGATGTGCCAGCTGGTCGGCGCCATTCTTGAAGAACAGGTTCGCTTTGGCTTTGGTTCCAGAGAGATTCAGGAATGCTCGCTCGCCATTATGCTGCTGTGGTGGAGCCGTTACTTCTTCGACTTTACAGAAGAAGTAAAACCGGACAGACAGAATGTTCTGATCAATGGTCTGCTTGCCTATATTGACGATCACCTTGGAGAAGATCTGTCTCTGGACAGCCTGGCGGCAAAGTTCTTCGTTTCCAAATACCATCTGTCCCATCTGTTCCGCTCTGCCATGGGAACATCGATTCATCAGTACGTTCTGAAAAAACGTCTTCGTGCCGCTTCAGCAGCTGTTCTGGAGGGAACGGATCTGAACAAGGCGGCTGTAGACTGCGGATTTGAAGAGTATTCGAGCTTCTACCGGGCCTTCTGCAGAGAATATGGAATGTCGCCATCAAAATGGCGAGCTCTTCAGATGGAACGCTATGCAGAACTGGATGCGAGGTCGACCAAATCCAGAGAGGAATTTCTCCAGGAAAACGAGGAAAATACAGCCAGTACTGAAAACCGCAATTCTGAGGACGATTCCTCTGATCGCGGATCCATTCTTGACTCGCTTCCATCGGATGCAGCCAGCAGAATCTGACGGAAACAGACATAACTTTAGAATAACGATTATCCTGCGAGCACCTTTTGGTGCTCGTTTTTTAGTTGTCCTGCATCAGGCTTTCATTTGGTGCTGACCGGCAGTCTGGCATCTGATACGACGATGTAAATAGCCGGTTACTCTGCAGAAGGGAAACAAAAACGGCTCTCTGTAACTGAATGTACAGAGAGCCGCAGATGATCATAATCACCCTCAGGGATGAATTTGATTTTCGAGAATGTCTGTTACAGGTTCGAATCAGAACGCCTTAGAAACGCAGACCGAATCCGTATTCGTAGTAATTGCCTTCGCTGTCGCGGTAAGCATAGGCTTTGCCGTTTTCGTCTTTCATCTCTTCTGGGAGATAAGCGTCTTTGGCATAGCCTGGGAGGTCGTTGTGGGAAATGCAGACACCGTCTTTGTTTACAGCGATGACTTCATCGTTCTTCGGCAGGGTGATAGGCATTTTGCCAACTGGAGCGAAGCGATTGAAGATGACATCGTAGTAAGCAGAAGTGTAGGTATCGAAGCCGGCAAGCAGAGCATCGCAGAACGGCTCAAGGTTGCCTGGCATCCATGGCATGGTAATGTTCAGGGTACCGATTACTCGTCCGCCATTTGCATGAACTGCTTCGCTGATCGTTTTAACACGGTCTATTCCGGCAGCTGTCGTTTCTTCATGGGTAGTTTCGAGCGGTTTGCCTTCTTCAGAGAAGTCAGCAACGACTTTCTTGTCGCACAGGTCGATCTCAAGCAGACCTTTGGTAGCCGAGAAGTAGTTGCCCGACTGCGGAGAAACCATCAGGTTTGCATAGTCATCTGTGAGGGTGACGTTTTCTTTTGCGAGTTCTTCGCGCAGAGCAGCAGTCCATTTTTCGCTTGCTTCAGCAGTCTGGTCGAAGCCTTCGATGTAGAAGAGCTTGCCTTCTGTTTCGACTACCGGCAGAGTATTGTTTTTATTTTTGAGCAGAACAACAGACTGACGGTGAACGTTCATGGCTTTTGCCCAGTCATCACTTTCGGTGATGGCTTCAACAGAACCTTTCGGATCACGGTAAGGGTTCTCGAACATGCCAAGAGCGAATTTTTCCGTCAGTGTTCTTTCAACTGCACGGGTCAGAGCTTCGTCACCGAGCGTAATCTGTTCAAGCGTATAGCCTTCCGGAATCGGATGTGTGTCATAGTAGCCGTTTGTTGCACGGGCCATTGCTTCTTTTGCGTATTCAATGCCGTAGGATTCGGAGATCAGGTCAACACCGTTGTTCACTGCAAGAGCGATACGTTCTGCACGGTCGAGTGCTTCAACACCCCAGCCCATGTTGTCGATGATACCGGAGTCGGAGTTGATGTAGCCTTTGAATCCGTGCTGCTTTTTGAGCAGATCGTTGATCATGTAGTCATTGAACGCAAAGCCGACTGGAATCCAGTTGATTTCCTTGCCGTCTTTTCCAACCTGAGAAGCCGATTTATCTTTGGAAGGCTCAGCGTAGTAAGGCATGATCGAACCTGCGTTATAGCGGATTGCAGGGCCGAAACCTTTTGTGTGGTAGTTTTCCAGAGAATTTTTAGTCTGGTAAACGTTCCACTGACCTTCTTTATAGTGCGGGTCAAATCCGTTTTCACGGGCTCCGCCGCCTGGCCAGTGTTTGATGGTCAGGGAAACACCATCTGTAGTAACGCCTTCTTTGGAACCCTGAACAGCAGGAACGAGTTCTTCGAAGACTGACTCGATCAGTTCAGGATTTTCGCCGAAGGTACCGTAGATACGCTGCCATCTTGGGTCAGAGACAACGTCAGCCATGTACATGTAGCCTTTACGCAGACCAGCAGCATTCCATTCTTTGCGGATAGCTTCACCGAATTCTTTTGCGATTCCTGTGTTGTTTTCACCAAGTACCGCAGCCGCAATACCCATGGTTCCTGGCCATGTTGGGAAGACACCGGTCGATTCGTTCATACCGAAGACGAATTTGCCGTTCTCGTTACGGGAGTTTGTGGTCACCATAACAGGGATGAAACGGTCGTTGTTTTCAGCAAGAAGCTGAAGCTGGTTGAGCCAGTCAGTCAGACGTTCAGGATCCGGGTTTGTACGCAGGATGAAGTTGCGCATACGGTCCTGTCTGATTGCTTCCGTTGTACCAGGCAGTTTGTAGCCGGCGAAGATGGATACGTTTTCGAGAATGTTCTCATCAAGGAGTCCGGTTTCATCGGAGATGTTCTTGCCGTCCGATCCGCCTGCCGGTCTGCCCATAAATCCTTCAGTGGAATAAGGGTTACGGCTGGTTACGAAAATCTGACCGAGCTTTTCTTCTGTGCTCATTTCTTTTGCCAGAGCTTTTGCACGTGTCTCTGGATCAACGCGCCAGTCATCGAATACTTTGAGTTCGCCGCTGCCGTCGATGTCTTTAAAAGTCAGGCCGTCTGCTTCAATAACAGGCTGGCTGACAGTTGTAATATCAGGGCCGTTCTCGTTGTGGAAGACTCTGATCTGTTCACTCGCTTTCATGGAGTACCTCTCTTTCAGGATAGAAAGATCCGTATTCATTCTGTTCTTAATCATGGCTTCTGGGCATTTCTGACGCTCATCGTCAGAAAAAAATCTGAGGTTTGCCCCTCCATCAGGACCAGATCAATTCAGAAAAGAACGGACGTGGCAATGGAAGGACTTGACTGCAGATCAGCCGAAAAAGGAATGAAAAGATATTTCTTTAACTGTTTCAGTCAGATCGTCCAGGCAGAAGTGCCTGTCTGATTTGGCTGATTTCTTTAATCTGTTCATCTTGCCATTGACAGGAGAATCAGACGAAACATATTGTAAGCGCTGGCGATTTGAACACTTTAAAAAAGCACACTGCAGAGCAAGAAACGCAATGTTTCAAGCAAATTCCGAAAGCACAGATTCAGCGGGACACGGCCAGAAAATGAGCTTTGAAGATGCGTGACTGCTTCTCTGAATACAGAAACTGCTCAATAGGATACTGCAGTGTGAAGAGCAGAATAGGCAGTGAACAGGATGAAAATAAACAGAGAGATCTGATCAGATCTGCGTCCAGATCTTCTGTCCCGGCAAACCAGTACGGAAAAATTCCCAGTCAGATTTCCGGCTGTGTGCTGCTGAGTGATGATGCAGAAGAGCGGATTCAGTGAGATATTCAGAGAACAGAAAGTACTGCATAAGCAGCAGATGCGGCTCAATACAATCGAAAAGATCGATCCTGAATGCAGGATACCGGTTGCCTGGAGAAGCATTAGAGAAGCCTTGGGGAAGCATACAGTAGATGATCATTCTCTACAGACTGCATCACGCTGACCAGCCAGAGGAATGAAATATGCTGACATACGCAGCATAAAAAAGGCCGGCGCTCTGAGTGACATAGAGGACAGTCGGCCTGAACGCAAGAGGGAAGAAACAGCAGAATAATAGTCTGCTGTAAATATAATGAAGTTATATATGAATGGATTTAGAGCGCAGAAATGCAATCTGGATTTTTTTATACTCTGGTGCTGAGCAGCAAGGAAAGAAGAGAAGGCTTAAAAGCACTTCGAGTCTGATGTAAAGCAGCCGGAACAGGTGAGAGAACGGCGGCTTTTGGACCGGTTCCTTATATATGCATGATATATGCATGTGATTCTCAGATGTGAATGGAGAGAAAAAACAGGACTGAATTTTGTGGAAATTTGTGCAGAAGATGAGCCCGACGCAGGACTGTCAGAGCAGAAGACAGAATGGAGAGTTCGCATTTCCTGCTGATACCTGTGAAAAATGTGCGGCGTGTTTTTTATTGCAGATTCTTCGGACATTGCATTTTGTGTTCTGAAAACAGACGCAGAGCGGGACGCGTTCTTCAGCCGAAAAAGGAATCTTTGGCGCGCGGTGCGGAAGGGAAGAAAAGATGCAACGGGTTTCATTTTCCGATTCGAACAACAGCCTGACTGTTTTTCAAGTCCTGATTTGTCCGGTCAACCGGGTTGATCAGCCTACTGTTTTTGTTCATTTTAAAAAATGCATGCGTTTTCAATTCAAATACGTCTATAAAATAATCAAAACAAAAATAATATAAATCCAATACGATTCTTTTATTCGTGAAACCTTTCTCAATATAGGTTATTTAAGCGCACGAAATTCAATGTTCAGCGCAAAAATAACAATTTTTAAAAAGTGTTTGTACTTTTAGAATGTGACCATAAAGTTAATGAACAGACGAAAACAAAGCGTTTACATTGAAGCTTTCAAACGACAGAACGCTTCGTATGATCTGAACTTATTTGCCCGTCAAGGGCTTAGGAAAGGATTTTGAATGAGAGAGTATCTGACTCTGAACGAGGGCTGGCAGTTCTCCAAAGCAGCACCTGAAAACTTTGCGAATGTTGCTACTGACGCTACCCTTGTCGATCTTCCCCACACTTGGAACAAATTTGACGGAACTGACGGAGGTTCTGACTACGCTAGAGGAACCTTCTATTACTCCACGATTGTTCCGGCATTTGAAACAAAACCAGGCAGCCGCGTATTCATCGAATTCGAAGGCGCCAACGCAATTGCAACCGTTTATGTCAACGGTAAAGAAGCCGGCAAACACGAAGGCGGCTACTCCACTTTCCGTTTCGATATCACTGACCTGCTCAACAATCAGCCTGGCGCTGAAAACGTGATCGCAGTTGCAGTAGACAACAGCTTCACCCACGTTTACCCCCAGACAGCTGACTTCACGTTCTACGGCGGTATCTACCGCAGCGTAAACCTGATCGTTGTTGAAGATACTCACTTCGATCTTGAGTACTACGGCGGTCCTGGCTTTGCGATGGACACAGTCATCAACGGCAAAGACGCAATGGTTAACGTAACAACCTACGTTAAAAACCCGAAAGCCATCAACCGGGTAAACGTTGCAGTCTTCGATGCTGACGGCAAAGAAGTTGCTTCCATGATCAAACCGGCTAAGGAAGTTACAAAATTCGAAATCGAACTGACTGACGCTCACCTCTGGAACGGTATGAAAGATCCATACCTGTACACAGTTGTCTGCTCCCTGATGGAAGATAACGAAACTGTTGATGAAGTATCCGGCCGTCTTGGTGTCCGTGAATTCCACGTTGATCCTCAGAAAGGTTTCTTCCTCAACGGTGTTCTTACTCCGCTGCGCGGTGTATCCCGTCACCAGGACCGTGCTAACAAAGGCAACGCTCTTGATTTCGAGGATCATCTCGAAGATGCCCTGCTCATCAAAGAACTGGGCGCAAACACAATCCGTCTGGCTCACTACCAGCATGCTCAGGATTTCTACAACCTGTGTGATGAACTCGGTTTCGTAATCTGGGCTGAAATTCCATTCATCTCTTCCGAGATTGCTAAAGAAGGCGCATTCGAAAACGCTAAAGAGCAGATGAAAGAGCTGATCATTCAGAACTACAACCATCCTTCGATCGTTACATGGGGCATTTCCAACGAAATCACCATCAGCGGCGAAAACGAAACCCTCAATGCTCATCTGCGTGAACTGAACGACCTCGTTCACGAAATGGATAAAACGCGCGTTTCGACCATGGCTCAGGTTTCCATGCTCCCGAAAACAAGCGAACAGAACCAGATGACTGACATCCTGTCTTACAACCACTACTTCGGCTGGTACGGCGGAAAAGTGGAAGACAACGACGGCTGGTTCGATTCTTTCCACGAAATGTTCCCTGACCGTGCTCTGGGCATTTCCGAATACGGCTGCGAAGGCAACATCTCCTTCCACGCTGACAAACCTTGCCGCGGAGACTACTCCGAAGAGTACCAGGCTCTCTACCACGAACACATGGCAAAAATGATCGACGAGCGTCCATGGCTGTGGGCTACCCACGTATGGAACATGTTCGACTTCGGTGCTGACAACCGTGACGAAGGCGGAGTTAAAGGCCGCAACAACAAAGGTCTGATGACTTTCGACCGCAAAACCAAGAAAGACTCCTTCTACCTCTACCAGGCTTACTGGACAGAGAAACCAATGATCCACATCGCTTCCAAACGCTACTCGATGCGTGCAGCTGATGCTATGGACATCAAGGTTTACACCAACCAGACCGGATCGGTAACACTGTTTGCTGATGGCAAAGAAGTTGCTTCCATGCCTGCAGGCAAAGTAGTCATCTTCAAAGACGTTGCTCTTCACGATGGCGTTAACCGTTTCGAAGTAAAAGCTGGCGAAGTCAGCGACAAAGCTGCTTTCGAGAAAGTTGAAACGGCTGAAGAAAGCTACATCTACGTAGACAGCACACCAGGCGGCGTAACCAACTGGTTTGACGAACAGAACCTCGATGATGTAGATCTCAACGCTCCGATCAACCCGGACTTCTACTCTTTGGAAGATACCTTCGGTGAAATCCTCGCAAACGAAGAAGCAACTGAAGTTCTCTCCAACGGTCTGTCTTCTCTTGCCAACATGAACATGAAACCGGCAATGCTCGGCATGTTCGCTTCGAAGAAATTCAGCGACCTTGGCAACATGATGACTGGCTTCGGCGGCGGAAGTGTTGATCCTGAAGAAATTGCTAAAAAAGTAGCCTTCATCAACCGCGAGCTCCAGAAAGTTAAAAAGTAAGACCAGCTCTTACCGCAGTTTTAAAGAATTCCTGAAATAGAATAGAGATCACTCTGTCTTATAGACACACGAACTGCAGAAAACGGAAAGCCGGATGGCTTTCCGCCTTCTCTGTGACTGTGATGATCCAACGCAGATGGCCTTTCTATGAGGTGTGCTGCGGATGGAACCAGATTTGAATGCCTGTTTGAAAGGTGCATCCGTACCTGACAAACCATCCCGCAGGAGAACTGCCTGGGCGTTTGGATTGAGACGGAAGTGAGTACTCCGTCAAAAAATCAAAGCAGTTCTTCATTATTTAGAAAGGTAATCTTGCATGTTACTCCAAAAATCTGCCAACGTTACCCTCAAGCCATTTGGTCTGAAAGACAAAATCGGCTACATGATGGGTGACTTCGGAAACGACTTCTTCTTCATCATGGCATCGAGCTTCCTGACGATCTTCTACACGAACGTTCTTGGAATCAGCGGTGCTATTGTCGGAACACTGTTCCTTGTCGCACGCTGTGTCGACGCTTTCACCGATATCGGTATGGGTCAGCTTGTTGACCGCGCTGTTGCTCACGCTGACGGACGTTACCGCGTCTGGATCAAGCGCATGATGATCCCGGTTGTATGCTCCGGTATTCTTCTGTTCGTACCATGGGTAGCTAAACTGCCAATGGTATGGCGTATTGTCTACATCTTCGTCACCTACATCCTGTGGGGCTCCTTCATGTACACATCCATCAACATTCCTTACGGATCGATGGCTGCTGTTCTGACTGACGATCCTGTACAGCGTTCTTCGCTTTCCACCTTCCGTTCCCTTGGAGCTGCTTTCGCTGGTGCGATCGTAGGTTCCCTTACACCAATGATCATCTACGACAAACTGCCAAACGGTGATCAGGTAATGAACGGCAACAAAGTGTTCCTGGTTGCCTGCGTCTTCGCAGTACTCGCTCTGGTCTGCTACACACTCTGCTACAAATGGTCCACTGAGCGTGTTGTTGTTGAACAGCCAGAAGGCAAAAAACAGTCCGCTAAAGAACTGATCACTGCTCTGTTCACAAACCGTGCTCTCGTTTCCATCATTGCAGCTGCTATCCTGCTTCTGCTTTCCATGCTTCTGACACAGTCCTTCAACATGTATCTGTATCAGGACTACTTCAAAAACATCACTGCTATGTCCGTTGCTGGTCTTCTTTCGACCGCATGCACTCTGATTCTTGCTCCATTCTCCGGAATTCTGACTAAGAAATTCGGTAAAAAAGAATCTGCTTCTGCAGCTCTTCTGGTTGCTGGTATTCTCTACGGCGTAATGTTCATCCTCAAGATCGAAAACCCATGGGTATTCATCGGATTCCTGCTGATCGCTAACATGGGTTCCGGTCTGTTCAACCTGATGATCTGGGCTTTCATCACAGACATCATCGACTACCAGACTCTCAAAACAGGTCACAACGATGGCGGCACCATCTATGGTGTTTACTCCTTCTCCCGTAAGATCGGTCAGGCTCTTGCCGGCGGTCTTGGCGGTTTCGTACTGACACTGATCGGCTACCAGTCTTCTGTTGCCGGCCAGGTTGTTACTCAGACTCCTGCAGTTCTCAGCGGCATCTACACCGTTGCAACTCTTGTACCGGCTGTCAGCTACGTCCTGATCGCTCTGATCCTGATGTTCTGGTACCCGCTGAGCAAAAAGAAAGTTCTCGAAATCAAAGAAGAACTCAACGCTCGCGCTGCAAAAGCTGAGTAATCAGCAAATCCACTCCTGAATCCAGTATCCATATACTGATTCCACCAAATAACTAAGGCATCTTTCACAGGGAATCTTTCCTTTGAAGAATGCCTTTTTTCCTGTTTCAACCAGCACGCGCAAGGCACATGCTGGTTCAATGGAGAAAACTGCCCGGATCGGGCAGTCCATTTTTCGCTGAACAAGTACGATCTTAGATTTTCTGGGCTGAAGGACTAAACGCAGCGGGACAGGGTTCTATGGCCGCATTTACTATTTCAATTCAATTCACTTTACTCCGCAAAGTCGGCAGATCCCCGGGAAAACGGCACCTGTACCCGGCACAAATAGTAAAGTAAGATGAATTAGAAAGGAGGTTCCCCATGACGAAACAGAATCACAGAACAGCCCTTCTTGCAGCCACGATGATTTTCTCTGCTGTTTTCTTACGCGTTTTGGGAAATCTTGGCATATTGGGCGTTCCCAGCGGACTTGTCCGCTCGCTTATTTATATCGCTCTTTATATCGGATGGGGAATTTCCGTCAGCAAACGGATCATTCAGGTAGAGGTGCGCCATTATCTGATTGCTGTTTCAGGCTTAATGGTTTTCTGGTTTATTCTCCGTTCAATGAAATACTATTTCATAACCGATATCGGAATAGCACGGCAGCTTTGGTACTGGTATTACCTGCCCATGCTGTTTATTCCGTTGTTTCTTTATTTGTTGCTCTCTCACTGGGAAAGCCAGCAAATGCAAAGTTATCGAAAACGACGCTCCTGTTATTAGCTATTCCTACGGTGCTTTGTCTGCTTTTTGAGCTTACAAATGATCTCCATCAGCTTGTCTTTTCCTTCCCGGAAGGAGAGGCATGGACGGGCGAAAACAATGGATATAGATTCGGGTATTATATCGTTCTCGGATGTGAGATATTTTGTGCTTTGGCGGCATTTGTCATCATGCTGATCAAGTGCCGACTCTC
>Jenna_p2__coassemble_2116_pt1 | contig 12378 bp, 8 predicted proteins | sample Jenna_p2__metabat2_high_PE_029 | metagenome-assembled genome bin Jenna_p2
CTTTCGCTCAGGTCGAGTTTGGCAATCTTTTCGCCTTTGTATTCAACAGCCAGATGCGAACCGTGTTCATCTTCAACAAGATCGACTCCGCGATAATCGTTTCCTTCGTTCATGCCATAAGTAACAGCAGGTACCGGATACTTCAGATTCGGCAGATAGGGATCATCGCCGAAGATGACAGCTTTTTTGCGAATCTGATTGGCAAAGCTCTGGAAGGCAGAGATGTAGTCGTCAAGATCTTTGTAGTAGTCGATGTGGTCGAGTTCAATGTTGGTCAGCAGAGCGTAATCGGGATGATACGCCAGGAAGTGACGCTTGAATTCACATGATTCAAGGACGAAGTTTTTCGCATCTGCAGGCATATGGCCATGACCGTCACCGATCAGATAGCCTGTCGGCTGCCAGTCTTCAAGAATATGAGCGAGAAGACCGGTTGTGGTCGATTTGCCATGGCAGCCGGCTACACAGATCGATGTGTAGTCTTCAAGCAGATGGCCGAGATATTCGTTATAGCGATAAACGTTTACGCCATCCATCTCTCTGGCTCTGACAAGCTCGGGATGGCTGTCGTCAAACGCCAGTCCGGCGATTACAGTATCGCCTGGCTGAATGTTGGCGGCATCGAATGGCAGAATTTCAATTCCCCGCTCTTCAAGTCCGTCCTGGGTAAAGACATATTTTGTGATATCGCTGCCGCGCACATCAGCTCCCTGGTCATACAGAATTTCTGCCAGGGCCGACATGCCGGTTCCTTTGATTCCTGTAAAGAAGAATCTCATTTCTGTTCGCCACTTTCTTTTGTCGAAACGCCTCTGGACAGGTAGCCGGCAAGATCCATTGGTTTCTGAGCCGGTTTTTCCTGTTTTTCCTCTGCATGCTGTGCTCCCTGTCTGGCACGGGTTGCTGCTTCTTCAAGCATTTCGTTTTTCAGACTGTTTTTGCGGACGATATGAGGAGCCGGTGCTTTTTCCGTACGGTCTGCAGCTGGAGCAGGTTCGGGTGCAGCTTCTGTTCCTTTTGAAGTTTTCAGAGCCGCAATCGATTCTGCTTTTTCCGGAGCAGCGGATGTACGGGCTGCATCAGCAGAATCTGCAGGGGTTACGAGCGGACGTCTTGGCTGTTTTGTCGTATTGCCGAACATCGGCGAAATTACGCGGACCATGTCGAGTCCGTCTGTCGGTTCGGGCAGTTCAATCGCATTGTGGATTTTCTTATGGTCTTTCTGATCATCCGGCAGGTTGCCGAAAATCGGAGAAAGAACAGGCTGGTAGGTGGAATTGCCATCCGAAGCGGTACGCTTGCGCTCAGGAACCGGTTTACGGATTGCGCGGCGGCTTCTTGCGGATGTTTTCTTCGGCTGTTCTTCGAAGTACTCGTCTCCCATGATCGAGGCACCGACCTGAGAGAAGAAGCTGTTCTGCGAAGCAGACTCATCAGCGGCTTCAGGAGCAGCCGCATGTACTTCTTCTTTTGCCACGGGCTGTACTGGCGTTTCGATTGCGGCAGCAGGAGCCTGTGCAGCAGTTCTGACTGGCTGTTCAGCAGGAGCCGGTTCGCCGTGTTCAGCAGGACGCGGACTCTTTTCTACAGTCTCTGTCGTCTCTTCCGTCTGTTCATGTTCATCGTAATCGGGTTCAACATCTTCAAACAGGAAGGATCGCATCATATCTTTAAAACTCATGAACGTATTCTCCTCACTAATCTGGATCGTCAGTCCGGTTTCTTTGCCATTTCCCTTTTCCTTTTCTTAGTCATCGAAAAAGAAGATGGATCTGCGGACAGACGGCTTTTGTACAGGGTTTCGAAAAGACAGGCTGTGCCAGTCATCAGAGAAACCCGGAATCGGCAGTTCTTCGTCTGTGCTCTCTATCAGCTTGCTGATTTAAGCGGCTGACAGAAGCAGAGCAAATGCAGGACAGCTGTTATTTGGTTCTGCATTCATCCAGGAATGCCTGGATTTCTTCTGGGGTTTTGCGAAGCTTGGAAACGAAGCGGCCAATTTCTTTCCCGTTTCTGAACACCGTAAAAGACGGAATTCCGAGAATGCTCTGCTTTTCGGCAAGGTCAGGAAGCTCATCCGAATTCAGTTTGTAAAATACGAACTCCGGATTGGCTGCAACAATTTTGTCGATAAAGGTATTGAGATAAATGCAGTCCGGGCACCAGTTGGTAGACCAGATGAAAACAACTGGTTTGGTATCCTGAAGTGCCTGTTCGGCCTGCTGGTCAGTGTGAATCATGTTCATGGTTAAGCCTTCTTCCATATCGCGCGATAGATCGGGTGTCCGGTCTGCACGAATTTCTCTTCATATTCAGTCAGAACATCCTCAGGATGCTCTTCGCGGCGGAAATCGACGCTTACATCCTGCAGAACAAATCCGGCTTTCTGGAATTCAAGAAGCGAATATTCAAACAGCTGCGCGTTGTCGGTTTTCATGATCAGCTCGCCATCATCAGCCAGTACGCTGCGGTACTGTCCGGTAAAAGCGGGAGCAGAAAGCCGGCGCTTAGCGTTTCGCTTTTTTGGCCATGGATCGGAGAAGTTCAGATGGATGACATCAACTTCCTGCGGATCAAACCACAGAGACAGATCCGCTCCGTCGCCATAGATGAGCGAAAGGTTATCCAGAGCGGCTTCGTCAAATTTCTTAGCGGCCAGTCCGGCTGCGCTTTCGTTTTTTTCTACTGCAACGAACTGTTCTTTTGGATACAGTGCAGCCATGCCGGCGGAATAGCCGCCTTTGCCTGCACCGATCTCAAGGTGAAGTCTTGCCGGGTTTTCTTTTTTCCAGCTTCCCTTCCGGCTGGCGGGATCCATAATCCGGGAGCCGCTGGTTTTCAGATAATCAGCTGCCCAGGGGATTCGGCGCATCCGCATCAGGAAGCAAGCCTTTCAATGGCATCTGCGTAAATCGCAATTGCCTCTGCAAGATCAGCAGCCGCTACGCCTTCATCAGCGGAATGGATGGTTCCGACATGAAGTTCTCTTGGCGGCTGGCTCCAGGATTTTTCAGGTCCGAATGCAACGAAGTTGTCAAAATGCTTAGCATAGGTGCCACCGCCGATCGTTACTGCCGGTCTGAAGGTATCGCCGGTGTATTTGGCATAAGAAGCCATCAGATCTTTGACAAGTTTCGAATTTGGATCGACGAACAGCGGTTTTTCCGATGTTTCAACGGTCATAGAAACTGGTACATCGAGGCCATTGAGAGCGCTCTGAATGCCTTCTTCAATTTTTTCAGGGTCTGTATCGTTCGGGTAACGGATATCGAGGGTAACGTTGCTCTTACCGTCTTCAAAACGGATAATGCCAACGTTCATGGTCAGGAAGCCCATGTAGACGCCGTTGATCGCAATATGCAGCGGAGCTCCCTTCCAGTCTTTGAGAATGGAATAGTAAGCCTGGCAGAGCTTGTCGCCATAGGCTTCGCCGATGTAGTTCAGCATATGAACGCCGGCGTTGTTGCCAAGGTATGGAGATGCGCCATGAGCCGGATGACCGGTCATGTTCAGATGAACGCCGTCTTCTTCAACAGAAGCGCTTCCTGTCAGTCCATTGGTTTTCAGATAGAAATCAAACATCTCCTGATTGAATTCACGGGTATCAAGAATCGCATGCGCATGCTGGATCACAACATTTGGACGGGTTCCAGCTTCCATCCATTTCACGATGGATTCAGCCTGGCTTTCGAGCTTGATGCGCATAATTCCCTTTTCACCGTAAATAACCGGGAAGTCGGCATCCGGTGTAAATCCGGCTGTCGGAATCGGACCATGGGCTTTATGAATGTAATAGTCGATGCCTTCCATGCCGCTTTCTTCATCGGTTCCGGCAATCAGGTAAACAGTTTTATTCAGAGGAACATTGTTCTCCTTGAGAAGCTTCATGGCATAGTAAGCAGCCAGCAGCGGTCCTTTATCATCCAGAACGCCGCGGCCAAACAGATAGCCTTCTTCTTCCGTCAGGCCATACGGCTTTCTTGTCCAGCCATCGCCTGCAGGGACAACATCAAGATGGCCGAGCACGCCGATCCGCTCAGCGCCTTCTCCGGCATCGTGAATCGTGATCGTTCCGGCATAGCCGTCGTAGTTCTTAACTTCAAATCCGTCGCGTTTTCCCATCTCAAGCAGGGCTTCAAGCGCGTTTTTTACGCCATCGCCAAAAGGCGCTCCTTCGCTTGCATGTTCTTTATCGCGAACAGAAGGAATAGAAACAAGTGTATTTAAATCGTTCAGGTACTGATCAAATGACTGATCTGCAAGTTTTCTGTAGTCCATAATTTTCAAATTTTAATTCTTTCTAACGGGTTTATTCTAGCACAGGCTGATGAACTCCCCCTGACTGATCCGCATAGGTATCGAAAGCTCTTTGGCGGATACCTGTTTTGACCGGCCCCCGTTTAGCCAGAAGGTATCCTTCAGTATAAGGCAGCCTCTGTCCTCATAAGAGAAAGAGTCTTCGCATCCTGAACTCCCGTTTTATCTCAAAACGATTAACCGGATCTGGAAGACTGACTGTGCCCGTTTCGGTGGCTATTGTATACGCAAATTGCGGAAGAATGCTGGGATTGTGACAGAACAAAAAGAAAAAGGAAAAAATGCCCGCAAACCGCTCATGCCTGAAAAGAAGCTTATAAGAAACAGAAATAAAATACTGAAAAACGCCGATGCAGTTAAACATCGGCGTTCAGTTTTTTAAATTTCAGTTTCTGTCTATGCAGACAGAAGACATCTTCTTTTCAGAGAGATGCAGACTACTCTTCAGCCGGTTTTGGTTCAGCTGGTTTTGGTCTGTCGTGTTCGGGTTTGTCGCCTTTTGGCCCTTTGTGATCAAAACGGCGTCCGCCCGGTTTTCTTCCGCCGTCACGGCGCGGTGCGCGGCTGCGTTCCGGTTCCTTATAGCCTTCCGGTTTAGGCAGGAGGGCTTTAGCGGAAACTTTGACTTTGCCGTCTTCGATATCGATGACTTTGACATCGATGATGTCGCCGATCTTCAGAACGTCTTCAACGTTTGGTACATGGTTCCAGGAGATATTGGAAACATGCAGCAGACCGTCTGTTTTGCCAAACAGATTGACAAATGCGCCATAGCTTTCGATGCGGACAACTTTACCTTCGTAAACTTCGCCGATTTTCGCTTCGCGGACGATCTCATTGATCGCTGCAACAGCTTTGTCGATGGCAGCCTGGTCTTTGTGGTAGATGACAACAGATCCGTCGTCTTCGATATCGATCTTGACGCCGTCGCAGTCAGCAATGATCTGGTTGATCATCTTGCCGCCCGGACCGATGACATCTTTGATCTTGTCTACAGGAACGGTCATCTGCGCAATCTTCGGAGCATATGGAGACAGCTGTTTTCTTGGCTCAGGAATGGTTGCCAGCATATTGGCAAGGATTTCCTTGCGGGCTTTGTTGGCCTGAGCAAGAGCTTCTTCAAAGATTTCTTTGGTGATGCCTTTGACTTTGATGTCCATCTGCAGCGCGGTAATGCCGTGTTCGGTACCGGCTACTTTGAAGTCCATATCGCCAAAGTGGTCTTCCATACCCTGGATGTCTGTCAGAACAGTGTAGTTTCCGCTTTCTTCATCCATGATCAGACCCATGGCAATACCGGCAACCGGTGCCTTGATTGGCACACCGGCAGCCATCAGAGACATGGTTCCGGCACAGATCGAAGCCTGCGAGCTCGATCCGTTGGATTCTGTAACGTCCGCTACAGTACGGATTGTGTACGGGAATTCTTCAACAGAAGGCAGAACTTTGGAAAGTGCACGTTCCCCAAGTGCACCGTGACCGATTTCACGGCGTCCAGGAGAGCCCATGCGTCCGGTTTCGCCGACTGAATATGGCGGGAAGTTGTAATGATGCATGAAGCGTTTGTTTTCGACTTCAGTTACATCATCGATAATCTGGTTTTCGTTAAGCGCGCCAAGCGTTGTCGAAGAGATAACCTGAGTTTCACCGCGGGTGAACATAGCGGAGCCATGAACGCGCGGCATCAGGTCAACCTGCGAATCAAGAGGACGGATCTCATCAATCGCACGGCCGTCCGGACGGACTTTGTCTTCGATAATCAGACGACGGACTTCATCGGCTTCAATGCCGCGGCAGATTTTACTAACCTGCTTGAGGACTTCGGCTTTTTCTTTTTCCGATGCATAGTCTTTCTGTTCATACTCAGCAACGGCCTGATCGACAAGGGCGTCGATGGCAGCATAGCGCTCGAGTTTTTTCTGGATGGATACCGCTTTGCGGATATCAGTTTCATAAGCTGCACGGACAGCTGCTTCAAGTTCGGGATCCGGTGCATAGAGCGTGATCTCGCGTTTCGGCTTGCCGGCTGCTTTGATTACTTCTTCCTGGAATGCACAGAGTTCTTTGATCTTTTCATGACCGAACATCAGTGCATCGAGCATATCTTCTTCACTGACTTCGTTGGCACCGGCTTCAACCATGTTGAGCGCCTGTGCTGTTCCGGCTACAGTCAGCTGGATATCCGATTTCTCTTCCTGTTCAACATCCGGGTTGCAGATGAATTCGCCGTCGATCCGTCCGACTTTAACGCCGGCAATCGGACCGCCAAACGGAATGTCAGACAGGCACAGTGCAAGGGATGCACCGAGCATCGCAGCCATTTCACTGGATGCATTCTGGTCGACAGAGAAAACGGTGTTGACTACCTGAACCTCATTACGGAAGCCTTCCGCAAACAGAGGACGGATCGGACGGTCGATCATACGTGCAGTCAGCGTTGCATGTTCAGTCGGACGGCCTTCTCTGCGAAGGAACCCGCCAGGAATTTTACCGACTGAATACAGTTTTTCTTCGTAGCTGACAGTCAGCGGGAAGAAATCGAGGCCTTCCTTGGCCTGTGCGGAAGCGACAGCTGTCGAAAGGACAACGGTATCTTCATAGCGAACGAGAACCGCGCCGCTTGCCTGCTTGGCAATTTCGCCGGTCTCGATCGTGATGTTCTTTCCGCAAAAGTCAAGATGAAATACCTGTTTTGCCATCTTGTAAATTTACCTCACTTATTAATTGTTCACCGGCTATGATAGCACAAGCAAAAATCCCATTCTATGCCCCATCCTGCCCGCCCCCGTAATTCACCATGCAAACAGACGTTCTTGTTTGGTTCGCTGCGATTTTGCCGTTCAGTTTCTGCAAGCGCACCCGGCGGCTGGCTCTGCCTGATAAAGAGAACTTTTTCTCCGGAAAAGCGAAACTGAATAGGATCTGAGCAGAAACCGAACAGAAGCTGAAGAGGAAACATCAGAAAAGGGCAGCCCCTGTATGGAACTGCCCTTGACTGTAATGAATAAATCTGACACTGGATTGATCCAATCTCAGCTGCCGTTGTAGCCTTCAGATCTGCACCAGATCTTGTCTGAGTATTCTTCTTATTTCTTAGCAGATGTCTTTTCGGAAGAAGCGTCCTTTGCGTCTGCTTTGGACTCTTTCTTCGAATCTGCTGCGGAGTCTTTTTTGTCTGCAGCTTTGTCTTTGTCCGCATCGGATTTCGATGCAGTGCTGGATGCGTCTTTCTTGTCTTCTTTGGAGTCTGCTTTTGCATCAGTGCTGGCTTTTTCGGAAGATTTGGATTCTTTAGCAGAATCTTTTACTGCTTCAGACTCGTTTTTGGAATCTGCTTTGGATGCTTCAGAAGAAGCTTCTTCGCTGACTGGCGGCATGTCTTTGAATGTCTGGGTCAGTTTGAATGTATCGCCTTCTTTGAGGTTTCCTTTTTCTACGTTGTAGAAGAAGCCTTCAAAGAATGTTTTCCATGTGTCGCCGGCTTTTGTGACAGTGACTTTGTCGTTGGAAACGATGTTCATTTCTTCTTCGCCCATGACAGCACGGGACTTGTTGTCGTTTTCGATGCTGCGGATTGCCCCGTCTTTGTCGGTGGTAATCTTCAGATCGATCTTCTCGATATCGTAGGCATCAAGAACCATGGTTCCATCGCCCTTCAGATCAAGACGGCTGACACCGTACATGGATTCGTACTGCTCATCGAGGGTTTTTGTGTACTCTTCGATATCTGCAATGGAAATCGTCCAGACATAGTCTGTTCCGATTTTTTCAACTTTGTAATCGTACAGATCCGGATAGGCATACGGAGTCAGCAGAAGGTTGGATCCAAACAGCGAGTATAGCGGATAGACAACCGAGTTCTGAATGGCTCCTGCAGCATCATCCACTTCACTTGCAGATTCGTTGGTGTAGATCGTATCAATTGTCATCGGAGCTGTTGCATTGCCGACGCTGGCACTTGGATCAAGCGTAGTGTAAACCGTTGTCTGGCTGCTGACATTGGTTTTCATCAGGCCATAGACATCCTGGTTTTCTGTCGCGGAATTTACAGCTTCATCGCTGCCGGCTGCGCTGGACGATGCAGAAGAACCAGCGGGTGCTTCTTCTTTTTCTTTATCCTCGACCTGATACTCGTACACCTGATAGAGGGTATCGGATGTTCCGACTCGGACATCCATTGTTTTGTAGGCCATGTTGCTCGTTGTAACGGTTTCTCCGCTTACGTCGAGACCATTGCCTGTTGCAGTCTCTTTTAAAATCAGACCTCCATCGCAGGAAGCATAGGTCTGGTCGACCATTTCCTGGAATACATTGGTCATCTCAGTCATTGTCGATTCACCGTTGATGGCAACTGCGTGCTTGAGAATTTCGCTTGGCGCATTCTCTTCGGTGACAGCCACAGGCGCAGTAGAACATCCTGCAAAGAGCAGACTGAGCGATGCGTCTGCAAGCGCTGTTTTCAGTAATTTCATAAATTGTTGAACTCCTTTATCAATGCCGCATTCTGTAATCCGGACTGCGGTTTTTTCAGACAGAAACAGAATGAACGGATCCCTGATCCTTTTAAACTGTTCTGCTGAAGAAATCGCCGCCTTTATTGCTGTGCCTTTTGCCCGAAAGGACGATTGCAGCGACGTATGGTCATGGAGATGGTACGGGGACTCGATAAAACGAAGATTAAGCCGCATGAAATCTGGCAATTTCTGCTGCTCAATAACGACTTGTCCTCTTATTCTGCTTCTCCATTTCTGCTTCTTTTTCTTCTGTCAGACAGAATGATGCAGAAATCGAATGCAGATTTACAGGTTCAGCCGTTCTGTACCATCCTGTAATGAAAAAGCTCCGTCAGAGCGAACTGACGGAGCTGGATTGCCTGGACGTATTTTAGGCTTACTTTCTCAGACCGAGTCTTGTGATCAGAGTTTTGTAGCGGTCAAGGTCTTCTTTCTTCAGGTAGTTCAGCAGGTTTTTACGACGACCGACCATTTTCATCAGACCTCTGTAGGAATGGAAGTCATGTTTGTGCACTTTGAAGTGCTCGGTCAGTTCGTTGATTCTTCTGGTCAGAATCGCGATCTGAACTTCAGGAGAACCTGTGTCTCCTTCGTGTACGGCAAATTCTTTAATGATTGCCTGTTTTTCTGCACTGGTCATTAATATATCCTCCTCAATGCGTTTCAGTCATTCGATGCCAGGAGTGGGATGGAGTAATCCACATACCGGGCATGAATCTTCAAAAGATTATCACTCTGCGTCCAGAAAATCAACAAGTATGGAATCAAGTCGTTCCATTCCCTGCCTGCTGACACCCAGTCGGCCGTTTTCTATGATGAGATCGTTTTTCCAGCGGTCCAGAACCGCCTTATATTTCCCGTAAAAGTCGATACCGTAGCGTTTCTGCCAGGCATCCAGATCGACGCCCCAGATCGTCCGCAGCCCTGTCATCAGCGCATCAAAGGAAGGATTGGGATCATCTTCGTAAATCCGGGCAGAAGGATCTTTCAGATAGTCATCAAAACGTCTGGCGTGATCGTAAAGCCCTTTTTCATCCCGGCCGCAGGCACCCCATCCAAGAGCTGCATAGCGGCCGTCTTCCCAGATCAGCGTATTGTGCAGACCGTATCGTCCATTTCTGGCATACGAAGAAACTTCATAGTGCACATAGCTGGCTTTTGTCAGACGCTCTTCAATGCGTTCATACATAGCAGCGCAAAGGTCTTCATCGATATCTTCAGCAGAAATCTGTCTGGCCAGAAGAGTGCCGTCTTCAAGAATCAGAGAATAGATGGAAAGATGGTCGATTTCCAGTTCAAGAAAAGCATCAATGTCTCGGTCCAGCTCTTCAAGACTTTCGCCGGGAAAGCCGTACATCAGATCCGCGCAGATGTTTTCAATGCCCTCTGCTTTGAGAAGCTCAACGGCTTTTCTGGATTCGTCTGCTGTGTGATAGCGTCCGATCTGTGCAAGGCGTTCATCATTAAAGGTCTGAATGCCTAGAGACACCCGGTTGATCCCTGCTTTTTTCCAAAGACTGATTTTCTTGGCAGTGAGTGATTCCGGATTGGCTTCAATTGTCCATTCAAACGGCAAGTCCGACTGTGCCAGCCTGGATTCATCCGGTCGAAAGGGTTCAAGCAGCTGTAGAAGACGGGCGGTCTGCTCTTCATCGAGCGCACTTGGCGTTCCGCCGCCAATGTAGATCGTCTGAAAAAAACGGCCCGGAACAAGGCCGGGCTGTCTTTGATCGGATGATTCCCCTTTGTCTGAATCAGTACTGTCTGTTTCATATACAGGGGCTGCGATCCGGATTTCCTGTTCCAGAGTATTCAGCCACGCATCGATCCGTCCTGTGTTTGCGGTTTTTGAAAACGCGCAATAGGAGCAGATGTGCGAGCAGAACGGCACATGAACATAAAGTGAAGGGACATTGAAGCTGCTGGTCAGCTTCTGACTCATTTGTCGTCATCCATGGACAGAACAGCCATGAATGCTTCCTGAGGAATTTCCACGCTGCCGACCATCTTCATGCGCTTCTTTCCTTCTTTCTGCTTCTCCAGCAGTTTTTTCTTACGGGAAATATCGCCGCCGTAGCATTTTGCCAGAACGTTTTTGCGCAGCGCTTTGATGTTGGTACGGGCAATGACCTTGCTTCCGATCGCTGCCTGTACAGGTATTTCAAACTGCTGGCGCGGGATCAGATCTTTGAGCTTAACAGCCATTGCGTTTCCGCGGTTATAGGCAAAGTCTTTGTGCACGATAATGCTGAGCGCATCGACCGGCTGACCGTTGAGCAGAATATCCAGCTTCTGCAGATCCGAACGCCGGTAGCCGGAGAACGTATAGTCGAAACTTGCATAGCCTTTGGTCGAGCTCTTCATGCGGTCAAAGAAGTCAAAGATGACTTCGCTGAGCGGCATTTCATAGATCAGTTCCATGCGGGTATCGTCGATCATCTGCAGATCGATGTATTCGCCGCGCTTTTTCTGGCACAGATCCATCATTGTTCCGACATAATCCTTCGGGACAAGAATCTCTGCACGGACATACGGTTCTTCGATGTAGTCAATCTTCTGAGCCGGCGGCAGAGCTGCCGGGTTATCGACTTCTTCGACTGTTCCGTCTGTTTTGTGAACCTGGTAAATAACCGAAGGGCTGGTTGCGATCAGGTTCAGATTGTATTCGCGTTCAAGCCGCTCTTCGATGACATCCATATGAAGCAGGCCAAGGAAGCCGCATCGAAAGCCGAATCCAAGAGCCTGGGAGGTTTCCGGTTCAAAGTGAAGCGAAGCATCATTGAGCTGCAGCTTTTCAAGCGCTTCTTTGAGGTCGTCATAACGTGCGTTATCGACCGGATAAAGTCCGGCGTAAACCATCGGCTGCATCTCTTTATATCCGGCAAGCGGTTCAGCTGTCGGATTGTCTGCAAGAGTAATTGTGTCACCGACGCGGACGGTCTTAATGTCCTTGATGGATGCAGCAATCCAGCCGACATCGCCAGTGGACAGCTTTTTCTTATTTAAAAGTTTCGGTGTACGGACGCCGAGTTCTGTAACTTCATATTCGGCAGCCGACTGCATCAGGCGGATTTTGTCTCCGACCTGGACTTCGCCGTTTTTGACCGATACCCATGCGATAACTCCTTTGTACGGATCGTAGACCGAATCAAAAACCAGAGCCTGCAATGGCTTTGTGGGATCGCCTTTTGGCGCCGGCAGACGGTGGACGATCTCTTCAAGAACCTGATCGACATTCAGACCGGATTTCGCGGAAATTTCAACCGCATCGGAGCAGTCCAGACCAATGAGATTTTCGATCTCTTCCTTTACGACTTCCGGCTGTGCGCCCGGCAGGTCGATCTTGTTGAGAACCGGCAGAATTTCCAGGTCGTTTTCCAGAGCAAGATAGACGTTTGCCATGGTCTGTGCCTGAACGCCCTGTGCAGCATCGACGACAAGAATGGCGCCTTCGCAGGCAGCCAGGGATCGCGAAACTTCATAGGAAAAGTCAACGTGACCCGGTGTATCAATCAGATGAAACAGGTAGTCCTGTCCGTCTTTGGCA
>Jenna_p2__coassemble_2150_pt1 | contig 12153 bp, 9 predicted proteins | sample Jenna_p2__metabat2_high_PE_029 | metagenome-assembled genome bin Jenna_p2
GCCGTAAAGCGGATCTTTACATTCTCGACGAGCCGATCGGCGGCGTCGATCCAGCCGCCAGAGAGAAGATCCTCGATCTGATACTTGATCAGTTTGACGGCGAAGCCTCTTTGCTGGTGAGTACCCACATGATCAGTGAAATTGAACGCATCCTCGATAGGGTGCTGATCGTCCGTCAGGGGGAAATCATTCTTGACGGGCAGGCGGATGAACTGCGCCAGACTAGACAGAAATCGCTCGAGCAGATTTTTGTGGAGGTGATGGCATGATCCGCCTGACTGTTCACCTGTTAAAAAAGCTTATGGCTGCAATCTTGCCGATTGTCATCGTATTCGTGGCTGTGTTTGCGCTCTGGTTCTGGCTGGTTTCACTTCCAGCTGGAAGCGGCCTTGTTTCGCTGCTGTCTCATGTCCTTCTGCTTGGTGTTTTCTGCTGCGGGGCTGCTCTGCTTTTCTATCTTCTGCTTCAGCTCTGGCTGATGCTGCAGAACAGTATTTACGGCTCCCAGGCGTATCTGATCCGTACCCTTCCGCTGGGCCGCAGGCAGATTTATGGAGCGTGCCTGATCAACGCACTTGTTTCTCTTGTACTGCTTGTCGGGCTGTTTGCGCTGATGATTCTGATTGCAGGAACGAAAGCTGATCTGCTTGAGACACTCAATCTCGTGCTGGATGGACAGACGCCGCAGATGATCGCAGTTCTTATTCTGGAAGTGGTTTTCCAGTGGCTGTTCTATGTCTGCAGCGGGTATGTCGGCATCTGTTTTGGACATCGAAAAGGAAGTTCAGGCCGTGTTGAAATGACTGGAATTGGCATCGCATGCGTTATGGTCGGCCAGGCGCTTGGCATCGGTCTGGTCTTTGCGCTCAATCCGCAGCTTGCCAGCGAGATCGATTCGTCGCCTGCTCTTTCCAGTACGTTTATCACTCTGGTCGCACAGATCGCAGTGATCTACGGGCTGTTCGATCTGGCCTGCATTCTGCTTTGCGGATGGCGAATCCGTAAGGCTGCAGACGTGGAATGAGCATGAAACCAGAGAAAATGCCAGTTCTGAAGCTGGATTCTGATAAATTAAATACAGATAGTAATAAACAATCAAAGTAAACCCAAAAAGTGCCTGGAGCAGTCTGCCAGGCATTTTTTAAACGATGAAATGAACTGGAAACGAATAGAAAACGAACGGGAAATGAGGGATGCATTGAGTGCAACAATGATTCGAAAACCAGGGGGAAGACAACACAAAAAGCAGCCCAAAACAGGTAAGGCTTCCCGGTTGAAGACGGAAAAATCATCCGTCAGAATCTCATTGCAGGGAAAAATCACAGCTGATCCGGTGAAGCAGACAGGCAGTAGAAATGGATATAGTCCATATTTGTTCAGTACGTTCTGTCCCTGTACTGAAACGATTCAAAGGCCTGAAAACGGCCGGATTCCGAGAACTAAATCAACTGCGAAAATAATAATATACCATTGCTAAACGTATCCGGATCACTTTTCTTTATCAATTTTTCCTGTTTGAATTTATGCCTATTTCCCGTAAGTTCACTATTTGTAGAAAAAAAGTAAAGAATTTTTGGATGTAAATAATCTAATGTTGATTTTTTAACAGTTCTCGGTAGTATAAAGAGCGTAGACGAAGGAGAAGAGTATCTTTTATGGTCAAGAACAATATCGAAGTGGACATTAAAGTTAAAATTCTCGAAGGTGGTTTTACACAGGAACGACTCGGAAACAAAATTGGGACGACTTCTCAGTATGTAAACCGTATCATTAAGAAGAAAGACGGACTCCTCAATAAGACTTTCATTCAGATGATGGAAGTCCTGGGCTATGATATTGAGCTTGTTTATGTTCCCTGCGAGAATCGCGACGCGTAAGACAGTTCCCCTGAACGGCAGCATGCTGTCTATCCGCTAAGGAATAACCAGACGAGAAAAAGAGAGACCTGTGGGCCTCTTTTTTTTTGGCAGGATAAGCCGCAAGGATTGCCTTCGAATCTGCTATGATTGTTAGACAGTACTGGTAAATCTGCTCCTGCTTCTATTCTTGGGAAACAGGCAGAAGAACCGGAAGGGGAGGGGTCCAAAATGACGGCACAGACAAACAGCAAGGGGATAAAAACCGTTGTGGTAAACCGCAGCGCCAGACACGAATACGAACTGCTTGACCGTTATGAAGCAGGCATTGAACTCAAAGGCACAGAGATCAAAAGCGTGCGCAAAGGCAAAGTTCAGCTCAAGGATGCATGGATCTCCATTCGCAACGGACAGGCAGTCATCAAGGACATGCACATTTCTCCTTACGAATTCGGCAACCGGTTCAATCACGAAGAAGTTCGAGACCGGCGCCTTCTTCTTCACAAAAACGAAATTCTGAAACTGGATCAGGCGGTCCGCATTAAAGGATTCACGCTTGTTCCGGTCTCCATGTATATTTCCCACGGCCTGGCAAAAATTGAAATTGCGGTGGCACGGGGCAAAAACCTGCATGATAAGCGCGAGACATCCAAGAAACGGGATGCTGAACGCGAAATCCGCAAAGCACTGAAAGGAAGCTGGTAGAATCTTCGGATTCTGCCTTTTTTCAAAATCCATTACTTAAAAGCAAAGAAGAACGGGCGACGGAAACCGCCAGCCGCCGCTTCAAAAAAATGAAGATCATGCTTGATTCTCATTAGGAAATCAGTAGAATAGAAAACCGAGGACAGCAAGCCGGGGATGTTTCTGGCATTCGATGAGTAATTGTTTGGACTCAGCCACAGCCGGGTGATTCCGTTAAAGATCATTCAAAATAAACGCTAACAACTTTAACTTCAGCCGTACGTACAACAACCGTGCTATGGCCTTCGCTGCTTAATTAATCACTGCGAGTGACTAGCAGCCTCTCTGAATGAGTTCGCTTTCTTCTAGTTCAGACTGATGGCGTAAAGAAGATAAGCTGACGGACCGACTGGATCCATCGGATGAAAACTCTACAGTCAACCCATCAGAAATTGTGTCTGTCCAAGTCTGATGGTATTCTGGCAGACTAAGCTGTAAACGCTGATTCGTGGGACATTGCTTAGACGCGAGTTCGACTCTCGCCATCTCCACCAGATGGAGAACATAGCTGATGTATGTCCTCTGCATTCACAGTGCAATTCTGTGATTCTCCACCACATATGGGGTGTTAGCTCAGCTGGGAGAGCGCATGGCTGGCAGCCATGAGGTCAGGGGTTCGATCCCCCTACGCTCCACCATTTTGTGGATTAATCCCTTCAGGTATAAAGCCTGAAGGTTTTTTTATATTTATAGCTGTCTGCGAGTTCTGGACCGGTGAGATACAGTTCACTTGCCAAGATGATTCAGACAGATGGGGGAAATGATGGAACTCGTATCGAAACTCACTTCGAAAGAAGCGGAAGAATACCAGAAGAACGGCTGCTTATGCCAGGAAGCTTTAAAGAACCGGATCTTCTGTTCGAGAAATGCGGTATGGAAAGTATTTGGCAGACTTGATGCCTCAGATCTTCTGGTTGTCGCAAACAGAAGAAGTCTTAAAGATCTGAAGAAAACAATGGATACTGCTGGGATTGAATCCTTCTGCTGCAGACAGCTCTCAGAGAAACAGATTGTCCGTATTGAATCAGCGGATTCTGTAAACCGGACATGCGTACTGATGAATACATCCATGATCTCGGAAAGCTGGTGCCGTCCGGCGCTTGCTCCGCTGATTCATGCGGATGATGAAGTTTGCGTGCTGGCTTTCAGTTTCTTTGACGATACGAAAAACCTCGACGATTGGAACCGGCAGTACGCCAGAGGACAGGGAATCTGGTACCGGGCAAATACGGATGTCTTCTTTCCGTATGGCCTGAAAGAGAATCAGATTCACTGGGTGAACTATTTCACGGATACAAAAGAGCAGATGGAAGCCGCAATTTCCAATTCATCGATCCTGCTGCTGACCGGAGGTGCTCCGGATCTGATGATGAAGCGCATTAAGGAAAAGAAACTGACCAGACTTCTGAAAAACTGGCAGGGCCTTGTGATCGGCTATTCTGCCGGTGCAATGATCCAGCTTGGCGATTATCACATTACGCCGGATGAAGACTATCCTGAATTCAAGTGGTGCAGAGGTCTTTGCTTCCAGCAGGATTTTGATATTGAGGCGCACTATCATGGAACACGCCATCAGAACCGGCATATTGAACGGGCGATCAGCGAGAAACATCTCGATACCTGGGCTATTGAAGAAAAGGGCGGCATGATCGTTGGTCCCAAAGGAAAGAAGTCTTTCTTTGGCGCTGTTCACTTCTTTGACGGTACGGCAGGTACAAAGCAGTAGCCAGGCAGAAATCCGAAGATATGCGGAGATAAAAGCGGAGGCAAAATTGAAGCCAGAAGCAAAGCTGAAAGTGAAGAAAAAAAGAGCAGCTCTCAACAAGAGGATTCCTTATGGATTCCTGAGAACTGCTCTTTTTAATGGTTCGATAAAGTATCTTATTTGTTAAAAAGATCACTTACTGCGTATGATTAGAACGTCCGAAGTTCAATGTCAGTATCGACGATGGAACGCTCGATGCGGGAGATCTCATCGCGTCTGCGGGTAACAGGTACCATGGCGGTGATTTCATCGTCATCGTAGCCGACAACCATGTTACGTTCTGATAACATGATAGGGCGTTTCAGAACAGACGGATTTCTCTGGATAAAGCGGGTCAGCTGGGTCAGAGACATGTCATCGATGTCTGCCTTCAGCGAAACGTATGCTTTGGAACGAGTGGAAATAATATCGTCGGTTCCGTTTTCGCAGCGGGAAAGAAGATATTTAATTTCAGCTTCAGAAAGCAGGTTGGAGAAAATGTTCTTCTCTACAAAATTAATGTGATTATCTTCCAGCCATCTTTTCGCTTTTCTGCAGCTTGCGCATCCTGGCGAAGTATAAAACAGTACAGCGTTAGCCATATTCCTATCCTCCAAAGCCTTCCGGCTTTTATTGAATCTAAACTTTTTTATGGCCTTGAGAGCGAGTTATTTGCTTATTTCTCGTTCCCGTTTCTTAATTACATCTTTATTCTAGTGCTTACTCGGGTAAAGATGCAATAGCTTTTTGCAGAAAAAATCGAAAATTAATATATCTAATTTAGATTATAAATAGTCTCGCGGTTACTAATAACGCGTATATCCCATATTTATGTCCTGTTTTTCGGTTTTAAGATCATATTAAGGGTGCTTTAATTCGGACAAAAAACAGTCACAGAAGACACTGAACAACTCTAAACGAGTTCGTTTTTTTTGGTGATTTACTTTTTGAAAAGTTGTCTTATACAGCGAAAAATAACCCGGATCTGCAAAATTGCTCTGACCAATTCGAATTCGGCTCTTTATCTTAATTGAATCTTTATGCCTGTATTTATGTTGAAACCCCATAACCTGGATTGAAACGTTCACACCAGGCGCTTTTTTTATGTCCGGACCTCTTTTGTTTCTGGCCTTAGAGGCCGAAAAGGGCGGTGGTGGCTCTTTATCCATTCCGATCCGGATGAAATGCCAATCTGCACAGGATAAGAATTTGCAGAGAAGGCTAAACAGGGTGAACCGGCGATAAAAAGAAAATCGCTGCACAGAAAAAGGCTTCCTGAAAAGACGGGAAGTCTGGATGGTATGAAGATTTCCTTTTGGCACTGCTTTTTGCGGCTGTATTAATGTGAATGCGCTTTCAGATTGGAACGGATTTTTCGCCTTCAGCAGCCTTTCTTTCTGTTTTGCGGACCAGCTGGCGAACCAGATTGCACAAAAATGAAAACAGGGGAGAACTAATTCAGAACGCAAAAAGTACAAATAACTGTACAAAACGACAGCGACTTTCGGGGCAAAAAAGGAATCATTGTTCCCCGCATTTTCTTAGGAATGTTCTATGGTATAAAAGAATCCCCGGAAGTCAGAAGAAACCGTTTTCCTGGCGACCCCGAAAAAGGATTCATGCGTCTGCTTATGGCGCTGCCATCTGCTCAGGAGAGCTGCATCAGAGTCAGATCGAGCGAATGACTCTGTTTCGCGAACAGACGGACTGAGATTTATGAACAGAAATGCCAAAGACTGACGTTTTAGGGTAAGATGAATTCATTAAGGAGAAGACCCAATGAAAATTCTTGATATTTTACAAAATAATCAGAGCTATTTCGAGGATTTTATGACTCGAGCTGTCTATAACTCCAATGCACTCGAAGGCAGCACGCTGACACGCAATGAAACGTATGCGCTGACTTTCGACTCCAACCACTGCGCAATTAACGCAAACGCAAAAGAAATTCATCAGGCTATCAACCACAAGCGCGCGATGGGAAAGATGCTTCGTCGTCTGAACAGAAACGAACCGCTCACAGAAGAACATCTGATCGACGTTAACGACACCGTTAACGAAAACATTCTGTTTGGCGGAGCTTACCGTGAAGATCCGGCTGTTGTATCCGGTTCTACGAAAGTCTTCCCAGGACCAGAAGAAATCGAAACATTCCTGCAGCGCTTTATCGACAAATACAATTCTCTCGTCGAAAAAGGATTCACCATGGAAGATGTTGCCGATATGCATATCGCATTTGAAAACATCCATCCGTTCTCTGATGGAAACGGAAGAACAGGACGTATCCTGATCAACTCGATGCTTCTGTCCAACAACCAGGTTCCAATCGTCATCACGCTCGACATGCGCAATGACTACATCAAGCTCCTTGAAACCAACAACGTTAAAGGAATGGCTGACATGTTCCGCGAACTCCAGGAAAAAGAGACAGAGCGTCTCGAAAACTTCGCAGAACTCGAGTAGTCATCTGTTCGTTCATTCAGATTTTCCTGCCTGATCCAGCCGGCGAAAGCCGGCTTTTTTACTGGCTGTTCTTTCTTTACTGATTTGCGTTTTGCCTCAAGATTCAGACAAATGGAAGACAAAACGACTCAAGAATGCAAAAGCACCATCAAACGTCCCATCGGGTGCGGACAAAAAATTTTTACTGACTAAAATGACAGGTGCAAAGAGTACCGCAAGAGTAACCGATTTCATGGAAGGCTTTACACTCCGGTACAAAGAGAAAGGACAAAGCAGAAGATAGAAAAACAGAAGGAAATCAGAACACACCGAACAGAAAAGAGAAACAGAAAGTAAAGCGTTAAAACATTGGCACAGTGCTGAAAGCATTAATCAGCATTGTGCAGGCATTTCAGCACCAGCTGTTCTGTTGCAGGGGCGTTCCCTGCAGGCAGGATAGAAAACGAAGAAAGGAAATCCAGCATGCTCCCCCTCCAGACAAAAGCACCCGATTTTACTCTTCAGGACAAAGACGGAAAGGAAGTCTCTCTTTCCGATTTTCGCGGCCGACGCGTCGTTCTTTATTTTTATTCCAAAGACGGCACATCCGGCTGCACAACCCAGGCTCAGACTTACCGGGATCTGTATCCCCAGATTGAACAGGAAAACGCAGTTGTAATCGGCATCTCGAAAAATACCCCCAAGCAGCATGCCAACTTTGCACAGAAGCATGAGCTGCCTTTTATCCTGCTCGCCGATCCGGATCTTGCTGTCGAGAATCTGTATGACGTCATTAAAGAAAAGAATATGTATGGCAAAAAAGTGATGGGTACAGTCCGGACAACGTTTCTGATCGATGAAGAAGGAATCATCGTCAGAGCGTATGAAAAGGTTAAGCCGGCCGTGGATGCCTCAATCCTGCTTGACGATCTCAAAGCCATGGATGAGTGAGAACCGCCTGAAAGCCCTCAACGGCATCTGTCCGACAGGGCTTACTATGGTAAAATTTAGATGGATTATCTGCTGATTCTGCACGTTTCATCACTCGAAAACACACCTTGCAGAAAAAGACAAACACAGTCCGTCCTGACATGAAAACAGCAGCACAGAAGCCGCAGCCCAATCATAATGGCTTCTGCCTGCCGACTGACAGAGGAAAGGTTCCCGATTGCCGGCCGTATGACTGGCATGAAAGCGTTCTGAACGGTACACTTCCTGAAGTGTCCACGGACGCTGCCCCTTTTTATGGGATCTGTCCCGATCTGTTCATGAAGAATGGATCTGCGCAGCTGCATTGCGGCTGTCAAAAATTGCCGATACACACTGTCCAGGCAGGTTCAGCGGATCAGACTGGCCGATCAGCGTCGTCTGCATCAGCGCCATCGAAAATAAAATTCAGGCGCGAAGGAGGCTTTAAAATGATCAAACGAATCGGTATCCTTACATCCGGAGGCGATTCACCCGGAATGAACGCGGCTGTTCGCGCAATTACCCGGGTCGGCATCAATGCCGGACTTGAAGTTTACGGAATTTACAATGGCTACAAAGGCATGGTCGAAGGCTACATTGAGCCGCTCACATCCGAATCCGTCAGTGAAATTCTGACTCGCGGCGGAACGGTACTTGGCTCAGCCCGTCTGCCGGAATTTAAAGATGTCGAGGTCCGCAAAAAAGCGATCCGGCAGCTTGAAAAACGCGGAATCAATGCGGTTGTCGTAATTGGCGGCGACGGCAGCTACCGCGGTGCCCTTGAACTGACTCATATGGGCATCAACTGCATCGGTCTTCCCGGAACGATTGATAATGATATTACATGCACCGACTTTACAATCGGATTCATGACAGCGCTTGAGACGATTGTTGACGCGGTCGATAAACTGCGTGACACATCCAACTCCCATCATCGATGCTCCATCGTCGAAGTAATGGGCAACCGCTGCGGCGACCTGGCTCTGTGGGCCGGCATTGCCTGCGGCGCAGAGATTGTTGTCACCAGCGAAAGCGGTTTTGATGAACAGGATATTCTCGACCGCCTGCGCGACCTTGATCAGATCAAGAAGAAAAAACACGCGATCATCATCATCTCTGAGAAGATTACCGACGTGCATCAGTTCGCCAAGAAAGTTACCCTCAACACTGGCTTCTCGGGACGTGCTACCGTCCTTGGTCATATTCAGCGAGGCGGCTCGCCTTGCCCGTTTGACCGTATGCTTGCCAGCCAGATGGGTGAAAAAGCAGTCGACCTGCTCATGCAGGGCATCGGCGGACAGTGCGTGGCCATCCGCGACAATAAAATTGTTTCCTATCCGATTGAAAAAGCCCTTGTCATGCCGTCGTCTTCCAAAAAGCCTATTACGAATCTTTTTGAACGTCTTGGCTAAGAACCAGCGGCGTGCAATTCGGTTGCGCATAGGGTAGAATCGTTAAGAATTCACATTAGAGGTATTTTAGTATGGATAAAAAAACCAAAGTTGTATGTACCATCGGTCCAGCCAGCGAAGATAAAGACATGATCGCTAAGCTGGTAAACGAAGGCATGAACATCTGCCGTCTGAACTTCTCTCACGGCGATTATGCCGAACACGGCGCTCGTATTGAGAAGATCCGTAACGTTTCCAAAGATCTGAAGAAACCTATCGAAATCATGCTCGATACCAAAGGTCCGGAAATCCGTCTTGGCGTTTTCGAGAACGGCGGCGTCCAGTTTGAAAAAGGCGATGTGGTCACCATCGTCAACGATCCTGATCTCGTAGGCACCCGCGAATCTTTCGCAATCAGCGTACCGGAAGTCTTCAATGACGTTAAACCCGGCGACTTCATCCTGATGGATGACGGCAAAATGCGCGTTGACATCACTGAAGTTGATCATGGCAAATCCTTCAAAGGCGTTGTGGCTAACCCCCACTTCCTCAAATCGAAGAAGGGCTGCAACCTCCCAGGCATCATTCTTTCCATGCCTTTCATTTCTAAAAAAGACGAAGCTGACCTTCGTTTCGGCGCACAGAACGACGTTGACTATATCGCTCTGAGCTTTGTACGCCGTAAAGAAGATGTACTTGGCGTTCGTGACATTCTGATCTCCGAAGGCAAAGACGATATCCAGATCATTGCCAAGATCGAAAACCAGGAAGGTTTCGACAACCTGCGCGAGATCCTCGAAGTAGCAGACGGCATCATGGTTGCCCGCGGCGACCTCGGTGTAAACGTTTCTCTCGAGTACGTTCCTATCTACCAGAAACAGATGATCAAAATGGCGAACGAAGCCGGCAAACCGGTTATCACCGCTACTCATATGCTCGAGTCCATGCAGGGCAACCCGCGTCCGACCCGTGCTGAAGCATCTGACGTTGCTAACGCAATCATGGACGGCACCGATGCAGTCATGACTTCTGCAGAAACTGCAGCTGGTCTCTATCCTGCAGAAGCTGTTCATACCTTCACCAAGATCGCTGATGCAATCGAACCAATGATCGATTACAAGAAACGTCTTGCAGATGGTATCGCTTCTTCTAAGCGCAACATGTCCGACTCCATTTCCATTTCCGCAGCAGAAACTGCTCTGGCTATGGATATCAAAGCGATCATCGCCTTCACACAGTCTGGTCTGACCGCAAAACGTCTGGCTAAATTCCGTCCGGAAGCACCTATCATTGCGGTTACGTTCAACGAAAAAGTACAGCGTTCTCTGCTGCCTGTTTTCGGTGTTCAGCCTGTTGTTACCGATGTTCAGAACACCCAGCAGAATGATGTTCAGCTGGCCCGAAACATCGCTCTGAAAAACGGACTCCATCATGGAGACAACATCATCGTTGTCGCCGGCTATCCAGTAGGAAGCGGATCGACCAACATGATGAAAATCGTTACTGTCTAAGCAGACAGACCATTCTTCAGCTTATATAAACAATGTCAGGAGCTGCATTCTCATGAATGCGGCTCCTGTTTTTTATACTGTTAAATTCATTTTCGACACAGTTATTTTCTGCGGTCTGCGATTTAGATTGTTCTGTTCAATGGTCCGGTTGAAAACTGTAAACGGATGACTGAGTAAGCGCTCGCACCCTGCTTTACAGCGGGATTGCCTGAATATACTGCCGTCCCTGCGGGACGGGAGAAGGGGAGGAAATATGAGGAAGACGTTTCGAAGAATCGCCTGCAGCTTCCTGGCAGATGCCATGCTGGTTCCTTCATTCCAGCTTCCCGTCGCTGCGACTGAACCGGAGTCGCAGGCGGAAAGCGAGGAATACAAAATCTACCCGACGCCTCAGTCGATTGTTTACACGACAGGCACCACGGATATCAGCACTGATGTCAATGTTGTCTATTCAACAGGCATTGACCAGTACACCAAAGACCATGTCAAAGATGTTTTTGCACTGCTTGGCGATGATGTGACGCTGAGTGAAAGCGATGCTGCAGCAGAGGGCAGAACCAGTCTGCTCGTCGGAATCAAGGGCGAGGAGTCTCCAGCAGCGGATTATTTCGAGACTCATATGATCAGCGCAGCCGATCTCTTTTCAGAGCCAGACAGCTATGCACTCGAAATTAACAACGGCACGATTGCTATTCTTGGCGTATCGACCGATGCCGCATTCTATGGTCTGACTTCGCTGAAGCATATCTTCCAGCAGGTCGAAAACCGTGAAGTCCGCAATCTGCGCATTGAAGACTTTGCGGATGTCAAAACCCGCGGCTTCATCGAAGGCTACTATGGAAACCCTTGGAGCCATGAAGACCGCAAAGATCTGATGACTTTTGGCGGCGACTATAAGCTCAACGGCTATTTCTATGCGCCAAAAGATGACCCGAAGCACAACTCAAAATGGCGTGAACTGTATACGGAAGAAGAGCTGCAGAAGCATGGCGAACTTGCCGAGGCCGGCAACAGATCGAAATGCTACTACATCTATGCGCTCCATCCATTCATGCACAATGCAGTCCGTTTTGATTCCAACTACCAGAGTGATCTGCAGATCATCAAAGACAAATTCGATCAGATGATGAGTGTCGGCGTGAAACAGTTTGCGATTCTTGGCGACGATGCCGCTGTACCATCCAACAATCCGCAGCACTATGTCACCCTGATGACGGATCTGACAGAATGGATTAAAACAAAGCAGGATCAGTATCCAGGCCTGAAATCCGACATGATTTTCTGCCTGGCAGACTACATGGGCAACGGTTCAAGCAAGGAGATGCAGACGCTTAAACAGCTTCCGGATTCTGTTTCGATCATTCAGACTGGCGGCCGCATCTGGGGCAAAGTCGGCCCAAGCTTCAACGATCCTTTTTATGAAAAAATGGGCCGTCCGGCATTCATGTGGATCAACTGGCCATGCTCGGACAACACAAAAGACGGTCTGATCATGG
>Jenna_p2__coassemble_2197_pt1 | contig 11851 bp, 10 predicted proteins | sample Jenna_p2__metabat2_high_PE_029 | metagenome-assembled genome bin Jenna_p2
CCTCCAACCACCAGAATCGGAATCTGTTACTCTATCCATTGAGCTACGGGCACATTTGCGACTATTGTAGTCTGTTTTAACCGGTTAATCAAGACTTCTGAATTATGCAAGGAGGCTAGAGAACAGATGCAAAAAGGCGGTTCTGCCGGGGAAACTTCTGTGTTTCCTGCTGATCAGAACCGCCTGTGTATTTTAGCGCTTAAGAATTATATGGGTGGATGGAATCCTGTGTGGATTACATCAGTTTGCGGAACAGCTCTTTCATATCCGCAACGGAAGTTTCTTTCGGGTTGCCTGGACGGCATGCATCGGCGTAGGCCGATTCTGCCAGGAAATCGAGATCTTCTTCGCGGAGTGCATCGATTTTTTCAGGAATGCCAACGTCTGCAGACAGCTTGCGTACCGCATCGATTGCAGCCTTGCGGTATTCTTCCTGAGACATGCCAGTTGTATCTACGCCCATTGCTTCAGCGATCTTCTGGAATTTATCGCCGGTTGCTTCCTGGTTGTATTCCATAACGATTGGCAGCAGCATTGCGCAGGCTACGCCATGAGGCGTGTTATAGGTCGCACCGAGTGTATGCGCCATGGAGTGAGCAATGCCCAGACCTACGTTGGAGAACGCCATGCCGGTTACGAACTGACCAAGGGCCATGCCTTCGCGGCCTTCCGGATCGTTTTCTACTGCTTTGCGCAGATTCTTGCTGATGAGGGAGATCGCCTCAAGGTTCAGACAGTCTGCAAGTTCCCATGCAGCGGCTGTTGTGTAGCCTTCGATGGCGTGTGTCAGTGCATCCATGCCGGTTGCAGCGGTAAGTCCTTTTGGCATGGAGCTCATCATATCGGGGTCGACGATTGCGACGTTTGGAATATCGTTGGTATCGACACAGACGAATTTGCGTTTTCTTTCTGTATCAGTGATGACGTAGTTGATGGTTGCTTCTGCAGCTGTTCCAGCTGTGGTCGGAACGGCGATGGTGAATACAGTTGGATTCTTCGTGTCGGCAACGCCTTCAAGCGAGCGGACATCGGCGAATTCGGGGTTGTTGATGATGATGCCGATGGCCTTGCCGGTATCCATACTGCTTCCGCCGCCTACTGTGATCATATAATCAGCGCCGGATTCTTTATATGCCTCAACGCCGTGCTGGACATTTTCGATGGTTGGATTGGGCTGGATGTCGGAGTAAACGACATAGTCCAGACCGTTCTGATCCAGGAGATCGGTGATTTTGCTGGTGACGCCAAATTTTACCAGGTCCGGATCAGTTGCGATAAAGGCCTTCTTCAGTCCTTTGCTCTTTACGATTCCGGGGATTTCCTGAATCGCGCCTTTTCCGTGATAGGAAACGGCATTGAGGACAAAACGATTAACCATTTTCTTTTCCCTCCTTGGATATGTAACCCTTTACATTAGATAGAATAACACATATTGTTCAAAATTTATACATGCGTTAGATTTATCTGCAGTGAACAGGCGAACTATCTGCCTGCTGGGGAGGAGATGAATTTATTGCGGTCTGACTGATTGCCATGTGCAATGGCGGAGCGGAAGAACAGAAAAATATGCTCGAATATTCCTGCATTCCATGCAATTTAACTCTTTTCATGCTTTTGAAAAACGGTATTCTGTTTACGGCTGATTCCCTGCTGAAATCTCCAGAATGGTCTGTTCTTTTCCGGACGTTTTTTCAGAGTCTGTCAGCCGGATGAAGGAGCATTCATTATGAAAACTGCAGTGATTGATGCCGGCGGCGGCATGCGGGGCATGTATGCAGCCGGCGTTCTTGATGGAGCCCTGGAAACAGGCGTTCATTTTAATTATGCATTCGGTGTAAGTGCAGGAAGCGCCAACCTGATCAGTTACATTGCCGGTCAGGAAGGCAGAGCATACATGTTTTACCGCGAGTATTCCGGAAGACCGGAATACATGTCGCCCTCCAATTTTGTACAAACCGGATCCTTTATCAATATGGATTACATTTACAGTACGCTGTCTAACTCGGACGGTGAGTATCCGCTTGATTTTGAAGCAGCCGATGCTTCGGATACCGAACTGACGGTTGTTGCCACCAACGCGATCACCGGAAAGCCGGCTTACTTCAGCAGACGCTGGATGGATCAGGATTCCTACGATATTTTCAAAGCCAGCTGTTCAATCCCGGTCGTCAATAAGCCCTACAGCATCGGCGGCGTTCCATTCTTTGATGGCGCTCTCTCGGATCCGATTCCGCTTGAAAAAGCTCTGGAAAAAGGAGCCGATAAAGTGGTCATCATTCTGACCAAGCCAAAGGACACGATCCGCAAGCCGACCAAAGACAAAGTGCTTGCCTCGCTGATGAAGCACTATCCTCTGGCAGCTGAGGGTCTGCGCACACGTGCCGATCGTTATAATGAAACGGTAGCCCGCGCAAAAGAACTCGAAAAAGAAGGACGGGTTCTGATTATCGCTCCGGATGATACATGCGGCGTTGATACGCTCAACCGTTCATCCGACAACCTGCATAAGCTGTATGTCAAAGGTCTTCTTGACGGTCTGAAAATCAAAGACTTCCTTGAAGCACCGATTGTATCCGCAGACAAAGAGCAGGTTGAAGCCGATGAATCCGAACATTCTGCACCTGCTGACAACACAGACAACCCGGAAGCGTAACAGCTCCCGGGTTTTGTTCTGTCTGGATTGTCCTTTATATATCGATATTTTCTATATTTCTCTGTCTTCTCTATGTCTGCTGGTATTTCTTCTGTTTGTGTTTCTTCTGTCTGGATTTCTGCTTCTGCTATTCCGGCTTAACCCTCTGTTGGGGCGCCAGCTTCTTCATTGCGAAGAAACAGCGTCGGAACTGTCCGTTCGTTGTATTGCGTGGAAACAATTCCGCCATCGGACAGTCTTGAATAGACGCCGGCAAATTTTCCGTTGTAGATGTACAGACCGGTCAGATTGGAATAGTCCAGGAATTCGTCATATGCGAGAAGATCAATATTCACTGTCCGGTAATGGGGAATGTATTCCTGCACGATATAGCCGCCTCCGGCCAGATCATTGACGATTTTCTTCCAGTTCTTTTCGCTCAGATCCACGCCGGCATAGACGCCTTTGGCTCCATAGCCTTCTTTGGGTTTGATGATCCAGCGGGATGGATCAGCAAGAACCATCTCCACCTGCTCTTTTTCAAAATCCATTGAAAGCGGCAGAGCTTCATCGAGAAATGCATTCTCTTCTTCTGTGAAGTACTTCCGAAGGACTGGTGAAAAGAGAGCTTCGCTGATGGCTTTGGAGTGAATGATCTGCGTCTGGAATCCGCCGACCATAACAACCGCATCGCTTAAGAAGGCTTCGATCAGTGCAGAGGATTCGTCATAGTGATTCATGACATCCCCTGTCACGGCCCGGCGGTACAGCGCATCATATTCTGTTCCCGTTTTTGCAGAGGACAGTCTTCCATCTTTGAGAACCAGATCGCGCACATCGACAACTTCTGCCTTCAGGCCGCGCTCTTTAAACAGCTGTTCAAAGGCATACAATTCGGGAAGATAGGCATTTTCCAGGTAGTCCGCAATCGCAATCGATGGCGTTTTATTTCCGGAAGCTTCATAGACATCCTTCAGAAATGCATCAGCCCACGAGTCCATCAGTTCCTGATGGTCAACATCCGGCTTTAAAGCATTCCAGGCATTGTTCTCAGAAAGGAAGCGGTCCATCATCTGGTTTTCATACATCGCAGAAGTTCCATCGGTATTGAATTCACAGACTTTGAACGCTCCGGTTTCTTCGTTATAGAAAATATCCACGCGCAGCATGGGGACAAGCGATGAATATCTGCAGGGATGCATCACCAGCTGTTCCAGGCGCGGATTAAAATGGAACAGTTCGCGTACTGCCGGATCGGCCCAGTACGCCCGGATAGTCTTCTCAAAGATGGTATAGAACTGAGAAGAAATTTTTTCAAAATTTCGGCGGTCATTCTTTGTAAAGAACTTGGGAATCTGAAGCGTATGCGTGTAGATGGCTACATTGTTATGACTGCCGGGTACGACATACGCCAAAGGCGAGTTCTGAATAGTTCTTGAAAGGCCATAGGCGCTTTTTCTGGATTCGAGTTTATGCGATTCGATATAGTCCTTAAACTGTCTGTCTATCTTTTTCATGAGTCTTTCTTTCTTTTAGCCTTCGTAAAAAAAGCGGACGCACTTTGCTGCTTGTATGACAGGCGGGCGTCCGCATAAGGATCCAGGACGGATCCAGTTTGAGAGCGGTTTTTGTTTATCTGGCGTCGTAGATGGAAGCACGAACTTCTTCGGCTGCTTCTTTGCCGATCAGGGCATCCATCAGAGCATAGGCAAAATCAATTGCATACGCTGCCGAACGGCCGGTGATCAGTTTTCCATCGGTAACCGTCGGAACAGCATGATAGGTTCCGCCAAAGTCTTCGTTCATCGAGGTAAAGCAGGTGTAGTCTTTGCCTTTGAGAAGGCCAAGATGTCCGAGAATCGTCGGTGCGGCGCAGATTGCTCCGACAATCTGATTCGGGTTTTCATACGCTGTGCGAATGACTTCAAGTACTTCTGGATTAGCCTCGAGTTTTGCATAGTGCGGTCCGCCCGGGATCACAAGCGCATCAATCTGTGAAAAATCATAGTCTTTCATCGGGATCATCGGAGAGTAAGTGACCCCAAAACGTCCGGTCGCCTGGTCTTCGTTGTTTGCGCTGACCAGATCGACATCGAGACCGGCACGGCGCAGAAGGGCGATTGGTCCCATTGCTTCAAGTTCTTCAAATCCGTTGTCCATCAGGACTGCAACTTTTTTCATGATCTGCCTCTTTTCTTCATGTTGATCTGCTCTTATTTTAGACCTTTCAACCCGGCTGGCTAAGAATTCGCCTTTCTCTCTTTTCTGCCGAGGATCTTCTTTGCGATCTGGTACCTTCCCTGAAAAAAGCGGTCTGCCATGCTGCGACAGACCGCTTCGGTTCTTTCTGAATTTTCAGTTCATTCTTTCGTTCTTTCGTTTGCTCCTGGCTTGTCCTGTCGCGTCTTTTTCCTTTAGGCCGACTGCATGGCCTGGGAACTTTGTGCAGTCTGTTCTTCCCTTTGTTTCGTGCTCAGTTTCTGATACCTGCGCACATACAGAACGATCGCAAGCAGGATGGAGAGTACATCGGCTGCCGGCTGTGCCCAGACAAGTCCGGTAATGCCCATAGCTGCTTTGAGGATAAACAGAGCCGGAATGTAGATCAGTCCCTGGCGGCTGATGGCGATGATCAGCGATTCAACAGCCGCTCCCATTGCCTGCAGGGCGTTGACCAGAACATAGAACACGCCAAACAGGAAACTGGTTGTCAGCAGGATATCGACAAACTGAACCGCATAGTCATATGCAGTCGCATCCGTCAGGAAAGCCGAAACAATCTGACCGGCAAACAGATAGCAGAGTACTGTAAGTACCACGCCAAGAATCAGAGAAAAGGTAATGGAGAAGCGGAACACGTCTTTAAATCGTTTCCACAGCTTAGCTCCGACGCAGTAGCCAAGAAGCGGCTGAACACCCTGTCCAAGTCCTGTGCAGATCATTCCTGTGATGGTGATAACCTTCATGGCAACACCGATTCCGGCAACAGCCATATCGCCGTACTCAGCCATCTGGCTGTTCACGACAATCTGTGAAATGCTCATCAGCAGAGTACCAAGAGCAGCAGGAATACCAATGATCAGAACACTGCTGCACACTTTGTCTTTCATGGTGCAGTCCTTCAGAGAAATGCTCAGGCTGGATTTTCCGCTCAGATAAAAAAGGATGTAGTAGGCGGCACCAATGACGTTTCCGATGACGGTCGCAATCGCTGCACCGGCAATATTCCAGCCAAATCCTAAAATCATCAGCGGATCCAGGATGACGTTAATCAGATTGCCAAGCACCTGTCCCATCATTGCTTTTCCGGATTCGCCTTCAGCACGGATGACGTTGGAATAGCAGTTTGAAATCAGAACAAACGGTCCGCTCAGCGAAACGATAGTCAGATACGTTTTTGCAAGATCCCATGTTTCCGCACTCGCACCGATCAGGCCCAGAATCGGATCCATGAAAATCAGAAACAGTGCGCTCATGCAGATGCCGACAACGACGCAGCTCCACATGCAGAAGGAGCAGACTTTTCTGGCATGATCCTTTCTTCCCTCTCCAAGCGCTCTTGAAATAACGGATGTTCCGCCGATGCCAAAGATCGTTCCGGCACCCATAAAGAGCAGGAAGACCGGCGTTGCCAGAGAGACAGCGGCTACCTGATAGGCATCGTGGGTCTGTCCGATAAAAAAGGTATCGGCCAGGTTGTAGACCAGTACCATCAGCATCGCTGCCATAGCCGGCAGCGCGTTTTTGAGTACGGCCTTCGGAACTGGCGCCGATCTGAATGTTTCCAGTGATTTTTCTTCCATTCTTCTGTTCCTTTCTTATAGTTCGTCCTGTTTTTGCTTCTTATGTTTTGTTTTCATTTCAATAGCATGCGATTGTTTGAAGCAGAGAAACTGTTCACTCGAAGCGAACCTGTTCCATCACTTTTAAAAGCATGCGTTTGATTTGAGTTGAAAGAAGACCCGCCAATAAAATGCGGGCTTCATCGGATGTTTTCATACGCCCGCATGAGCAGGGCGTTCAATGCCGTCTTATCCTCTTCAGAGAATCCCTGAAGAAGAAGTTTTTCCATATTCTCCATATCTTCCTTCGCTTCCTGGCAGCATCTCTCTCCTTCGGCAGTCACTCTCAGCAGTTTCATGCGACGGTCCTCAGGATCTGTATAGCTTTCAACCAGATTTTTTGCGGCCATCCGGTTGATGATGCCTGCACAGGTCGACTGAGCTACACCCAGGATCTTTTCGAGTTCTTTAAAGGAGCAGGTCTTCTTTTTTCTTTCATCCAGTGACAGAAGAACCCATACCTGAACCAGCGTCAGACTGTTCTGACGGAGCATATTGTTGGCACGCCGTTCAATTGCTTCATTGAGCATTTTGATCAGCTGTCCGACATCCTGTTTCTCGTTCATTTCACACCTCCAGCTCTTTTCATAAGCTATCTTAACAATCAAACGCATCATGTCAATCGTACGCTATTGTTTTTTTGCAGGAAAAATCACCGCTGAGTTTTTCTCTGCGCGCTGCATGGCTTTCAGAAAACAGCCGTACCACGGATCACTCCTCTCAGGAAGAGAGCGAGCGGGGAGTCTTTCGGGCGGATTGTTCCCAGGGATGATTTGGTTTAGCGATAATAGATTCAGAAATATCATTGGAAAGGGGATTTTTTATGAAACGCTATCTGTTTAACCCATCAACGAAGGACTCTCTTGTCCTCGGTCTGCTCTACCTGATCTGTGGTCTGGCCCTGTGCTTCTGTCAGGGAAGTCTGCTGGTCACAATCGTACGCATCATCGGTATCATTGCGATCGTCTTTGGATGCTGGGAGATGTATGTCTATTTTGGACTCCACAAATCGACTGACATGTCTCCGATGATCATGGGCATTCCTGCTCTGATCGTCGGTCTGATCTTTGCATTCTTCCCGCAGATGGTCATTAACTTCTTCCCTGTTGTCGCCGGTATTCTGTTCATCATCAACTCGATCACACAGATTCAGGGTTCTCTTGTCATGCGCTCCTATCAGATGAGCGGCTGGATCATTTCTCTGGTTATCGGTCTTTGCACGCTGGCTCTTGGTCTGTTCCTGGTTATGCGCCCTGCATCCTTCATCAACGCTCTGATGATGATCACTGGAATTGGCCTGATCTGCGAAGCTGTCGTTCTGGTTGTCGATGCCTTCATCCTGCGCAAAACACCGCACAATAAACGCTAGTTTCCGTTTTCTCTTCCCTGTCTGCCTGTCGTTCTTCAAAAAGCCCTCCAGATAGTCTCGCCTTAAATTTTGCTGAGTACTTCAGTAGTCAAATCGGCCCAGAGCGTCTATAAAGGTCTGAGCTGTACAGAGATCACTCTGTATAGCTGGGAGGTTGAACATGCATATGCAATTCTTAATGGGAAAGAAGAATTCCTTTACGAGAACTTCCGGCGTACTGTCTGCTTTCTTCGCAATTGCCGCCATGCTCTGCTTTGGCGCATTTGCGATCATCGGATCGAGCGTGGATGCCCAGGGCATTCTGCATGAACCGTTCTTCCTGGTTCCTGCAGGCTGCGCCTTTGCGGCTCTGTGCCTGTTCTGTCTGGCAGGTGCTCTGATTTCCATGGCAGTCTCTGGAAAACGTGCAGGATCCGTCCGTTCAGACAGATCCTGAGCTCAAATCTGAATACAGATGTCTAAGTATCTTTTTCTATTCTTTCTCTATTTCTTTTATTTCTCTGCTCGTTTTATCATTGAGCAGACTGTATTGAATACAGCAGCGATCATACCGGCACTCACCGGCTGACCGCTGTTTTTGTTTCCTGGTCTGAAGAAAAATGAAGAACAGAAGATCCGCCAGCATAAAACGGCTGTTTTTGTGGATCACCGATGTGGATCATCCACGGAAAACAGCCGTCTGGTTCGAATTCTGCCATCAAAGCGTCTGCCAAAAATTCCCATGATCTGATGTAACTCGTGTTTTTTCGCACTGGTCTGAAAGCGGAGTCAGGAAGCAGAAACGCAAAAAAATGTGAAATTATCTTCACTGATGTTAAGAATAAAAACGAGGTGAAAAGATTGCACCGCCATGGTATGCTTTCAATCACGCTGATTATGAATTTAATTTTTAATTGTATTCCACAAAAATCGTTAAAAGAGAACAACCAACCGATTTACCGTGTAAATCAGCAAGTTTAAGGAGAAAAGATATGAAAAATACCATTTTTCTGAAGACCTTACTGAGTGCTTCTATGGTTATGGGCACAGCAGGAATGGCTGTTCAGCCTTCCATGATCTTTGCTCAGGAAGAGCCGGCAGACTTCGACAGCGAAACAGCTCTGCTTGAACAGTACCTGCTTGAAGAAGGCATGGATCCGACACCGTTCCGTAACGGAACTGATGTTAAGTGCAGTCTGACCATTGATACAAAAGCAGACGGCGTTGTTACCAGCACACTGCTTTATCAGCCAGGAAAAGAAATGACACAGATTCAGATTGGCGGCGATCTGAACATGAAAAACGTCTGGAACAACTACGTAACTTTCCGGACAATGTATACGCTGACTCACTCTAAAGAGGAGTTCTATACAAAGTCGCTTACAGGCAGCTACGCTTACACCTTCCAGGTTAACCCGGATATCGTTTCCGTAAACGAAGATATCCTGTGCAGCACAGATGCATGGCAGGAAGTTTTCGCTGAATCCAACAAAGAAAACGGCGCAGGCTTCTTCAAATTCATGAAGTGTACTGAAGCTTCCTACGATGCAGCAACCGGCGTTGTTACCGTCCGCTTTACAATCGATGAAAACGGAACAGGCAAAGTGTCTACCCGCACCCTCGAAAACGACAAAACAACCCGTCCGGCGAGCATCCACTCGTATTCCCCGGAAGGCGCATTCTTCATCAAAAATAAAGACTTCAAAAAAGGCGGACAGGCTGTTCTTGAAACCGCAACATTCAAAGGCCAGATCGACCTGGATCCATGGATGGCTCTTGTATTCCCGATTCGCTTTGAAGGCGTCATCGTTCAGACTGGCATGAACCTCGACGTACCAGCCGGCACTGTTGCTTTCAACATTGAAAACGGAACATGGAGTGACGGTACGACCGATACAAAAACTGTCCTCATTGACATGGATATGGTGAACAAAGACGGTCAGTCCTTTGCGGCTGGTACTCTGCTTAACGACCACATTCCCTGCGGCATGAAGGCAGCAGAAGGTTTTGATCAGGCGTCCGGAAAATGGACAACTGAACTCAACCTGGACGAAAATGGAACCGTTCTTGCACCGGAAGGCGAGCTGAGCGCATCCTACACCTATTCTTTCGACAAAATCGAAGAACCAGGCGACGATGACAATGATAACGACAATGACAACGATGTAGACAACGGAGGCGGAGACGACACGATCAAACCTGATAAAGTCGTTGAACTGCACCGTCTGTACAACCCGAACTCCGGTGAACATCTATTCACCATCGATGTCCGTGAAAAAGACTTCCTCGATGCAAACGGCTGGGACTACGAAGGCGTATCCTGGACTGCTCCGGAAATTTTCGATCTGCCAGTTTACCGCGTTTACAACCCGAACAACGGTGATCACCACTACACGCTCGATGAGCGCGAAGCAGCTGTTCTGACATCCATCGGCTGGGAGTATGAAGGCATCGCCTGGTATTCCAATGCGCATGGTCAGGGCACACCGGTTTACCGTACTTACAACCCGAATGCAAACCAGGCTGGTTCTCACCACTTCACCCAGAGCCGCAAAGAAACCGAACATCTGATTTCTAAAGGCTGGCTTGGCGAAGGCATCGCCTGGTGGTCTGCTGAATAGTCAGCACCTGATCCAACAGACTTTAAGAGAATTTCAATGATCTTTACGCGATGATTGCCCCCTTGATGGGCGGCTATTCATCGCGTTTTCTTTTCGCCAGGCGCCCTGTTCTTCACGCAATAGAAAAGCGCGGACCTTCGAATCAATCTCGAAAGTCCGCGCATTGTATCGGGATAGGGATATGGATTACAGAGCTGAAAACGTGCTGATCAGTCCCTGTTCAAAAAGGACATCCTTGAGAAGAGAAAGCTCATTGACGGAAATGCGGTCAAACTCCGCTCTCTGTAAAAAGACAAGAACCTGTCCAAGCTGCGAGCAGAGCGCATCAAACTGTTCCGGATCTTCAAGCTTCGCTTTCAGTGCAGCCTGCCCTTCTGGTGTTGAAAGAGCCTGGGCGTACTGCGGCAGCGTTGTCATCTGCGCAAGAGCAAAAGCCGGATTGACGTCTGTTAACAGAGGGGCGACGTGCTTACGGAGCATCGTCAGAACGGCTTTGGCATAGAAAAGCGCTGCGCCGCTCTGGTCGGCATCATCGACGTCTTCGTAATAGCCCTCAAGATCTACAGCGCTCTCAAGCTGCTCAAGCGTTGTGCTGTCGAGTCTGGAAAGGAGCTCTTCATCAATGCCGAGCGCTTCTTCCAGGCTCTGTTCGTCTTCGTTTTCTTCCCGGATTTCCTGCGCTGTGGCAGCCATGGCATCAGTATCCATTTTGCCCATCATCTGCGCAGCAGTATCCATCATCTGTTTCTTTTCTTCATCGCTCATTGTGGCAAGGATGCGCTCAACCGCGGAGAAATCAAAATCGAAAAGTCCCATAGGTAAATGATCTGTCCTCTCTATTGATCTGTGTTCTGCAGGAAGGCAGAAACAGAAAACAGCTGTCCGCGCGGACAGCTGTCTGGAATCATCAGGAAACCTGAGAATTCAGCCAGGCGAAAATGAATTCGTCCAGATTGCCGTCAAGTACGCTCTGCGCCTGACTGGTTTCATAGCCAGTACGCGCATCTTTGACAAGCGTATAGGGGTGAAGCACGTAGCTTCGAATCTGCGAACCCCACTCATTGGCTTTAACTTCACCGCGCAGTTCGGCAAGTTTCTTCTGCTGCTGTTCAATCTCAAGCTGAAGCAGGCGGGATTTCAGAATCCGCAGAGCTTCTTCACGGTTCTGAATCTGGCTTCGGCCAGACTGGCAGGTGGCAACGATGCCGGTCGGCAGATGGACCATACGGATCGCCGAGTCAGTCTTGTTGATATGCTGGCCGCCCGCGCCGGATGCACGCTTCGTTTCAATCAGCAAATCTTCCGGACGGATTTCAATTTCAATGTCGTCATTGAACTGCGGCATGACTTCAACCGAAGCAAATGAGGTGTGGCGTCTTGCGCCGGAATCAAAGGGAGAAATGCGAAC
>Jenna_p2__coassemble_2208_pt1 | contig 11759 bp, 10 predicted proteins | sample Jenna_p2__metabat2_high_PE_029 | metagenome-assembled genome bin Jenna_p2
GAGCTCGAAGGCTCCCTCAAAGACATCCCTGCTGAAGCTTACGAGAACATCGTTCTTGCCTATGAGCCAATCTGGGCAATCGGTACCGGCAAATCCGCTTCTGTAGAAATCGCAGAAGACTGCTGCAAACTCGTTCGTGACGTTGTCCGCGAAATCGCTGGCGACAAAGCAGCTGACGTTGTACGCATCCAGTACGGCGGAAGCGTTAAGCCAAACAACATCGTTGAATACATGGCTCAGCCAGATATCGACGGTGCTCTGATCGGCGGCGCATCCCTCAAACCGGATTCCTTCCTCGAAATCATCGAGAAAACAAAATAAGCTGTCTCAGACCGCTTCAGAATTTCATCAGCCCTGTCTGCCTTTACGGCCGGCAGGGCTTTTTATCTGTTCTCCGGTTCTGCAGTGAAGCACCAGAAAGTGCAGTATCGTATCGTACGATGAGGAACCGTGTGAAACTTCTCAGTCTGGCGAAAAATCCAGGCAAATCTCTTATAATGAAGCCACTATGAAAAAAACCGCAATTCTTATTCCATGCTATAACGAATCGAAAACGATCGAAAAAGTCGTCACGGACTACCGGGAAGCTTTCCCGGATGCGGAGATCTATGTCTATGACAACAATTCAGTCGATCACACCGATGAGATTGCAAGAAAAGCCGGAGCGATTGTCCGGTATGAACATAAACAGGGAAAGGGAAACGTCGTACGATCCATGTTCCGCGATATCGAAGCGGACTGCTACATCATGGTGGACGGCGATGATACCTACCCGGCAGCCGACGCACTGATTCTTCGCGATCTGGTCTGCAACGACGGCGCGGATATGGCGATCGGCGACCGTCTGTCCTCGACGTATTTCACCGAGAATACAAGACCGTTTCACAACTTTGGAAACCGGCTTGTCCGCTGGCTGATCAATACGTTCTATAAATCGGATGTCCGGGATATCATGACCGGCCTTCGTGCGTTTTCCTGGGACTTCGTTAAATCGTTTCCCGTTAAATCGCAGGGTTTTGAGATTGAAACCGAGATGACGATCTTCGCACTGGATAACAACATGAAGATCGAAGAAAAGCCGATCGGCTACCGGGACCGTCCGGAAGGGTCTGTATCCAAGCTCAATACGTTCAGTGACGGGGCAAGAGTTCTACGGACAATCGGAACGCTTCTGCGGGATACAAAACCGTTTGCGTTCTTTACAACCATCGCGCTGATCCTGTTCGTGTTTGCCGCCTGCTTTTTCTTCCCGATCCTCATTGATTTTCTCCACACCGGAGTGGTGAAGAAGTTTCCGACGCTGATTGTCCTTGGTGCGGTTGCAGTGATGGCGATGCTCTGTTTCTTTACCGGCGTAATTCTGACGAGTCTTCGCAAAAATCAGCGAAGCGAGTTTGAGCGGGATCTGACGATGCTCCGTCTGTCGCGTGAAGTCCTGAAAAACCAGCAGAAGCTGGAAGCTGATCTGGAAGATGAAGCTATGTCTGCCGCAGTGGAGGACAGATGCTGACGGGCTTTCTGTCTGCCGTACATACGGCACGAGTCAGTGAGCAGAAAGGAGTCAGCTTTTGACAAAATCATTACGAAATCTCTGGATCTGGACATCGTTTTTCTTTTCGTTTTTCTTTGCATTCCCCCAGCTGATCAGCGATGCGCCAGTCCATTTCTTTAAGTATTTCATTTTCGGTCTGATCGGTTTTGGCGCCGTCCTTGGTCTGCTCTTCTGGGCGGCGGGGAAATATGGCGAACAGATCCGCAGGACACTGTCTTCTCTTCTGTTCTGCAAAGATGGAAAAAAGAGAAGAGACCGCCTCTTTTTCTGGGGCATGTTTGCTCTGCTGATTCTGGCCTGGCTGCCTTCGTTTCTGGCGTTCTTTCCGGGAATCTTCGGAGCCGATGCACCAAAGCAGCTGGCGATGGTCAATGGCGACCAGCCCTTTACCAACCATCATCCCTGGCTGCATACGCTGCTGATCGGCTGGAGCGTAAAGCTTGGCGGATCGTTGTTCGGATCGCCAAATCTTGGCGTTGCCTTCTATGTCTTTGTGTTCCAGATTGTTTTCTGCGCATATGGACTGAGTCGGGCGATGCAGTATCTGTACCGGAAAGGAATCCGTGCCTGGGTACTGATTGTCTGCAGTCTGCTGATGGCGCTCAGCCCGTTTAACCAGATTCTGGTCAGCTACACGACTAAAGATATTGTCTTTACTCCCGCACTTCTGCTGTTTGTAGTCAGTCTGTGCGAGCTCTGCTTTCCAGCAGGCACAGACCAGAAAACGACCGGCTGGTATTTCAGACGGTCTGCTGCAGTTGTGTTCTATGGAACGCTGATGTCGATGTTCCGCTCACAGGGCATTTACATGCTTGCGGTCGGCGTTGTTCTGATTTTCCTTACACAGATCCGCCATCTTGCAAAGAGAAAGACGCAGTTTCTGCTTGGCAGTCAGGTCATCGCCCTCGTTCTATCCTGGGTGATGGTCAGCGGCGTTCCCTCATGGATGGGCTTTTCCATTGTGAATCCGCGTGAAGCTGTTGCTCTGCCGCTTCAGCAGATTGCTTCAATCCTGACCAAAGAATCCACACCTGGAAATGACAGGGTTGATGCCGGGACGGAAGCACTGGCCTATTCGTACTATGACGGGTTCAAACCGGAAAACCTGGATGTCTTCAGTGCAGACAATGCCAAAGACCTCGCCTATAACGAGAAGATCGCAGAAGATCCTGTCGCATTCTTAAAGCTGTATCTGAAAATGATCAAGGCCGATCCAAAGGAAGCCATCCGTTCGGCTGCGTATCTGATGGCACCGTATTTTGATATGCGCCTCAGTCACTACAATGGCTTGATCATTATTCCAAGCTATACCGAATACAGCGAAAGCCAGGGCGTCTATTCTGATTCGCAATCGCTTCTGCCAGGCTATAAACAGGCACTGCGCCACTGTGCAGAGCAGATTATCGTCTCGGATGACTGGGCACAGGGATATGGCTGGCTCAGTCTGACGGATCCGGCACTGGTTCTGTACCTTCTGATTTTCCTTCTGGGATGGGGACTGTTCGGGCGTTCGAACATGATCAAGCTGTCCGTACTCTATCCCGTTCTGTATGTACTGACGATGATGCTTGGTCCGGTCTCTTTGCTTCGCTACTCCTTTATCTACGCTTTTGAATGGCCGTTTCTGATCGGCATCGCTCTGCTTGCCGCCTTAAAAAAAGACGGATCATAAGCACAGAGCTCCTCTTCCGCCAGCAGAACAAAGGCGAAAAAGAGAAAGACTGCCAAGCACGCAGCATAAAACCAGCGACGACTGATTTACTCCTGAAAATAAACACATAACAAACGCCAGATGATTCCTTCTTTCTGAAAAGAGGAAATGCATCTGGCGTTTTTCTGTCGCAACTCAAACTGCCAGAATCTGGCGTAAAGAAAACCGCGGACCATTTTCCCTTTGCGTATGAAGGAAAGTCCGCGGTTTTCGCATTTTTATTTCTGGAAAGATCAGCCCTCGATCGCTTCTTTATGAGAGAAGAGAGAGCGGCCAAGACGAATGATCTGCTTAACCACCCAGCCTAGAGCTGTGGAAAGAACAAGCAGAATCAGCGCCATCAGAATCGTGTAGGCCAGTTCCATCAGGATGCTGGAATGCGTGGAAAAGAACAGGTTCTGCACCTGATACATCAGTCCGTAAGACATCAGAATGCGCTCGATCGGGAAGTGGAACAGGTAAATCATGAAGGAATAGGATGCGCCGGCAAGAATTGCGGTTTCAAGGCCGCTTTTTTCAGCCCGGCGTCTTTTCTTCGTAGAGGGGAAGATCGACATGCAGAAGACAACCACGCAGGCCGCGCAGAGCATGCCAATCGATGAGTACCAGTAAAGAATCTGGTTTGTAGAAGGCTCGGCAAGAATTGTCGAACGTGCAACGAAGAGACGCACAAAGTTCAGACCGAAGAAGAGAACAGCTGAAAGCAGTGCAGAGATCCATCCCCTGAAAAACCGGCGGTTTCTGTAGAGAAGATGACCCCAGATCATCTGAACGGCTGCGGGAATGGCGCCGGCCAGACGGTAGTGACTGAAGTGGAACAGCGTGTTTCCTGTAAAGTCGTTGAGAATAAACAGAAGCAGGGTGATGGCCATAAAGTGCAGGCCGCGTTCTGCTTTCTGATCCATCCACTGAACAATCCATTTCAGAAGCGGGAAGAAGAGAATGACAAGCAGATAGACATAAAGGTACCAGAGATGATCAAGTCCAAAGATCACGTTCTGCCAGTGCAGAACACCCCAGACAACCCTGGAAGGATCATCGGGAACAAAACTCGGAATGGGCAGACAGTTGAGGACCAGTCCGGCAAGGCTGACGAGAACCAGCGGGAGCAGAACACGGGTTGCTCCATTGCGCAGAACTTTTGAATATGTGGAGCGAAACAGGAAGCAGCCGGTAATCATCCAGAATACGGCGACTCCATCCGCAAAGCAGCAGCCTAGATACAGGCGGCTTGAATCAACCGTACTGTTGTACATGTACGAGGGATACACGTGACAGGCAACGATAATCAGACAGGCCAGAAGTCTGGCCAGTTCAATTCCGGTATCGCGCCTGGACCTGGAATGTGAACGGGACATCGGATTCCTCCTTTCTTAAGGAAACATGATCAGCAGCAGTCTGCTGAGTATACGGGAAGTTCACATGCCGTGAAGGCGGTGTAAAGGCAATATTAATGGGGCGTTAAGGCAGCGTAAAGATGGAGCGGGAAAACAGCGGATCAAAGCGGAAAGAAGAAAAGATCTGCGGCTGTCCGTCTCTGACTTTCTTCAGACAGAAACCAGAAGGAACTGTTCAGATGCACCTGGAAGCAATGAATGGATTATACCGTCCGCCGCGCACTGGGGGAATGAAAGATGTCTGGCTATGGCATACAAGCCATATTAAGAAAGCATAAATAAAACTAACCCGAATAAAGAACAGCGAATACGCAAAAATATGGGGTTCAAGCATGAAAAAAAAGGGATGAGAAATACTGATAGTATGGGGAATATAAATAAAATGGAATGAAAAAATAATATAAGCAGGCGGGCACAAAGAGTAAAATTTCGACAAATCGCTGGGAAAATCTAAAAAATACAGGAGAAAATAAAACCTTGGTCCGGATAGGCGCATTAAACCTGACACTCTGTATACAGATGGATCAGGGGTGTGAAGCAGATCTGCTTTACACCCGTTATGGAAATATGAATGTGCTAAAAGCAAAGTGATCAATACAAGAATGCATGCAGGTCAAATGATAAATATAAATTTTTTCAGGCTCAGGGCATATGAATTGACAGATTTCATACAATCGATACTCAAATCCCGCTTTGTACAAATAAAATTTTGAAAATATGTAGAAATGCATATTGAAATAGGTATAGTTAAGTTAAGCGGAGGAAGTCCTGGCACAATTGCTTCAGATTTCGTCCGGTCAATGATGAGCCCGCACAAACCAGCCGTTCTGAACCTTTGCAGACGTCCTTATGGAAGCGGGAAGGAGGTACCGAACAAAGGATCTTTATCTTACATTAATATCTTAGTCTTCAGAAATAAGGAATACTTTATGGGATGTTATGCTCAAGTCAGCAAAGGTACCAGTTCAGGCAGGAACTTTGCGGCAGGGAGATGAGACTTTATGAAACGTATTCAATCGAGTTCTGACAAGTTTGTAACAGCATTGACGGCAGGCTCCGTGCTTGCCCTTGGTTATTCCGCTTACGCAGCCGTGACTTCGCCATATGGTCAGGAACTGCTCAATACAGCCGTATATGCCCAGGAGGCAGAACCGGCTCAGCAGCAGAACACTGATCAGCAGGCTGAAGAAGCCAAGCGTAAAGAGCAGGAACGTCTTGAAGCCATCCAGATGGCAACAGACAGACTCCGTCGTGAAAACGAACAGGAGATGGCTGAAGCTAAAGCTGAGGCGACAGAAATTCCTGCCGAGGATCTTCCTGTAGTTCCTGAATCTGACATGCCCGCACAGGATCAGAGCTTATCTGAATCCGTCCCGTCCCTGTCCTCTGAAATGCCAGCAGCTGATGCAGCTGTTCCTGAAGCAGCCGCAGAACCTGAAACGGCACCGATGCAGTATGAGATGGCGGAAACCCAAGTCCCGGATCAGTCTTACGCTGAAGAAACTCCGGTTTCTGACATGCCGCAGACTGAAACGGCTCCTGTCGAGCCCCAGGCAGGACAAGCTCCTGCTTCTGCTCTGGAGGTGAATGCAGTCCCTGAAGCTCAGGCATCTGTTGAAAACGAAGCTGCCCAGCAGGTTACGTATGATCAGATCCCGGCTTCCGATCTTCCAGTCCACACACCGGAACGTTCCACACAGAATCCTGCAGAAACTCAGCCGGCGCCAGAAGCGCCTCAGCTGACTCAGGTTCCGTCGCAGCCCGAACCGGATTACAGCAATATTACTGAAATCCCGGCACAGGATATTGCGGCAGACCAGATGCAGAACAATCAGCCGGCTGAACAGCAGCCAGCTCCCGAGCAGCCAGCTCCACAGCAGCCGACTGACAATACGGACTATTCCGATCTCAATGCCAGAATTGCCCAGGCCGCCCTTTCGCTTGTCGGTGTAACCGATGGCTGGCAGTGCACTGAAGTCGCTGCTCAGGCACTCGCCGATGCCGGCGTAGCTAATGCACAGAACATGTGGCCGCAGGATTTCGCGGCGGCATACGGCTATTACACGGACAACCCCCAGCCTGGAAATCTGATTTACTACAACCAGGGTGGAAATGGCGTTGACCATATCGCGATTTACGTCGGTAATGGAATGGCCGTTCATGGAAACATGTTTATCGACGGCGTATCCTATACCCGTGTCGCTCCGGCTGACCTTCCAACACTCAACCCGGGCGCATACATCCAGGTCACCCAGTAAGGGAATGATCTGTCCAGCAGAGCAAAACCAGGTGCGGAAATCCGCACCTTTTCTTATGGGATTGTTTCTATATTTCTTTAAGGCTTTCTATATTTATACACATGGCATTTATACACATGGCGACTGATCATGCAGGCAGGGGGGACAGCTTCTGCCTTTTCGTGCATGCGCCAGCCGCAAAGTAGCGGATGCAGACAGACTGCTATAATGACGGAAGAATGAAGAAGAAAAACGAATGCAGAAAGCTGTCCAGCAGGACACAAGAATTCTGCATTCTGATACTGGATGCAGAAACTCTCTCCTGCATCCAAGGAGGAACTATGGCAAAACTTCGTATTGGCCAGTCGGTGGATATTCATCCGCTGCAGGAAGGCAGGCCGCTGATTCTTGGCGGCGTACAGATTGATTCACCCAAAGGTCTGAAGGGACATTCCGATGCGGACGTTCTGCTTCATGCCATTGCTGAAGGCATTCTGGGTGCTTTAGCGCTTGGCGATCTGGGGGCCCATTTTCCTGATACAGATCCCGCATATAAAGGAATCGCCTCAACGCTGCTTTTAGACTGGGTCTACCGGCTGATGCATGAGCAGGGCTACCATGTGGGCAATATCGATGCGACCGTTCTGGCAGAAAAGCCAAAACTGGCCGGATATATTCTGCAGATGCGCGAGAACATCGCTTCGCTTCTGCACTGCGACCTGGACTGCGTCTCGGTTAAGGCAACCCGCGGCGAGAAGCTTGGCTTTGTCGGCAGACAGGAAGGCATGACGGCTATCTGTGTCTGCCTGCTTGAGGAGAATGAAGCATGAAGGTCGTAATTCAGCGCGTTTCCCATGCCAGCTGCACTGTTGAGGGTACAGTTACCGGCGCAATTGAGCAGGGGCTTCTGCTGCTTGTCGGCTTTGACAGGCAGGATACAGAAGCCGTTCTTCCCAAGATGGTCCGCAAATGCGTACAGATGCGGATCTTCTGTGATGAGAACGGAAAAATGAACCGTTCCGTCCTGGATGTCCATGGAAAAATTCTGTCAATTTCGCAGTTTACCCTGTATGCAGACTGCAAATCCGGCAACAGACCTTCCTTCATCGAAGCCGCTCCTGCTGATGATGCGAGAATCCTGTATGATAAATTCAATGCACTTTTAGCAGAGAAAATCGAAGTCGAGAAAGGAATCTTCGGCGCCGATATGAAAATAGAGCTGCTCAATGACGGCCCGATCACGATTGTCCTCGACAGTAAGGAGCTGTAGGAAAAATGATTCTTTATGGTAATGAACTTGCCGCGAAGCTTCAGGAGCGGATGAAAGAAGAAATTGATCAGATCCGCGAGGAAGGGAAGCGTCTTCCAACGCTGACCGTCATTCTGGTCGGCGACAATCCGGCCAGCCAGTCGTACGTCAAATCGAAAGCCAATGCCTGCCATAAAATCGGCATTGAAAACAGAACGCTTCGTCTTCCGGCTTCTATTTCCCAGCAGGAACTTGAAGCTGTTATTCAGAAAGAAAACGAAGATCCCAATGTTGACGGCATTCTCGTTCAGCTGCCGCTGCCCGAAGGGTTTGATGAAACAGCTGCTCTGGATGCCATCAGTCCGGACAAAGATGTCGACGGACTCCATCCGGTCAATGCCGGTGCGCTTGCACTCGGACGCGACGGATTTGTTCCCTGCACACCGCGCGGCGTAATGGAAATTCTTAAAGAAGCCGGCTATGATGATTTATCTGGAAAGAAAGCCGTTGTCATGGGCCGTTCCAACCTTGTCGGCAAGCCTGTCGCCCAGCTGCTGCAGAAGAAAAACGCAACCGTTACCGTAGTGCATTCCAGAACCGCCAATGCCCCGGAAGTCTGCTCTCAGGCAGATATTCTGATTGCAGCAATCGGTCGTCCTGAATTTGTGACTGCTGAATATGTCAAAGACGGAGCTGTTGTCATCGACGTAGGAATCAACCGCGTTGACGGCAAGCTCAAAGGCGACGTCAAGTTTGACGAAGTTGAACCCAAAGCATCCGTAATTACACCGGTTCCCAAGGGCGTCGGTCCGATGACGGTCTGCATGCTTCTCGATAACACCATCGAAGCATGGAAAAAACATGAGGGAGTCAATGACTGAACTTGAATATGATCTTGGCGATATCGTCGAGATGAAAAAAGAGCATCCCTGCCACCTGTCAAAAGAGTGGAAGATCATCCGTATGGGTGCAGACATCCGCATCAAATGCCAGGGATGCCAGACCAGCGTGCTCATGCCGCGCTCGAAATTTGAGAAGAAGCTCAAGCGCATCGTCCGCAAAGCGGATGCAGATGAGAAAAGCCCGGAATAAGTCCGCTGGCAAAGTGAATTAGAAGGATACGAATCGATATGCCATTAACTGCAGGTATTGTCGGACTGCCAAATGTAGGCAAGTCCACTCTGTTCAATGCCATTACCAATTCGCAGGCGGAAGCAGCGAACTATCCGTTTGCGACTATTTCGCCCAATGTAGGCGTTGTTGAAGTACCGGATCGCCGCGTTGACCGGCTGACCGAGCTGTTTAGCCCGAAGAAAACGATCTATACCACGTTTGAATTTACGGATATTGCCGGTCTGGTCAAAGGTGCATCCAAAGGCGAAGGTCTGGGCAACCAGTTCCTGGCCAACATCCGCAATACGGATGCCATCTGCCATGTTGTCCGCTGCTTTGAAGACCCAAATATCACGCACGTGGAAAACTCTGTTGATCCCGTACGTGATGCGCAGATCATCAACCTGGAGCTGATCCTGGCTGACCTGTCCACGGTCGAAAACCGTATTTCCAAAGTTGAGCGCAAAGCGTCAAGCGGCGATAAGAGCGCCAAAGCGGAGATGACTCTGCTTACACGTCTTAAACGTCATTTGGAAGAAGAAAAACCGGCCCGTTCGCTCGAAATTACCGAAGACGAAGAGCCGATTCTCAAGCAGTATGGTCTGCTGACCGTTAAGCCTGTCATCTATGTTGCCAACATGGACGATGAGGGCATTGCGGCGCCGCAGGATAACAAGCTGTTCCTGGCTCTGCAGGCTTTCGCAAATGAAGAAGGTGCAAAAATCGTACCGATCTGCGCCCGTCTTGAAGAAGAACTCTCTTCTCTTGATGCCGAAGAGAAGGAAGCGTTCCTGGAAGATCTCGGTCTGCCGCAGTCCGGTCTGGATAATCTGATTCAGACGGCTTACCAGACTCTGGATCTGTGCACGTTCCTGACTGCAGGTACAGATGAATGCCGTGCATGGACGTTTCATCGTGGCATGAAGGCACCGGACTGCGCCGGTGTCATCCACTCGGATTTCAAACGCGGCTTTATCCGTGCTGAAGTCTATGCATTTGACGATATCGACAAACTGGAAAGCGAGCAGGCTGTCAAAGAAGCTGGCAAGCTGCGTCTTGAAGGCAAGGACTATGTCGTTCAGGACGGCGATGTCATGCATTTCCGTTTCAACGTATAACCCGGCAGATCCGGTTTGAAAGAACACAGAATCTGCATTGGAGAAACTGTGAAGAATCAGGCTGCACACTCCCAGTCAGCCTGATTTTGATTTTTTGTCGCAGAATGGTTCGTTGAACTATGTTCTGCTGGCTGACGGTCATACAGAAATGTCTGACGGGTCAGCCTGGAAAGGAGTTTTATGCTGTCTGCTCTTCGATCATTTGATCTGAGAATGATTTCGATTTATCTGATTGCGGTTCTGCTGTCGATGTCTTTGCATGAGATGGCACACGGTCTGATGGCGTACTGGATGGGTGATGCAACGGCGAAAAGCCGCGGACGCGTTTCGCTTAATCCGTTTGCCCATATCGACTGGCTTGGTCTGCTGTGCCTGCTGCTGTTCGGCTTTGGATGGGCAAAACCGGTTCCGGTTGATCCATCCCGCTACAAGGATCCAAAAGCCGGCATGGTCTGGACTGCATTCGCGGGTCCGATGATGAACTTCATCCTCTCATTTGTCTGCGTTCTGCTTTTTGAAGTTCTGGTGATTTTCTCCGGAAGCTTTACGTCTACAGCTGTCGGTTCCTATCTGATTTCGCTGCTGAGCTCGACTGCGATCATGTCTGCCGGCTTTGGTCTGTTCAATCTGATCCCGATTCCGCCGCTGGATGGCGCACGGATCTTCTGGGCATTCCTGCCTGATGACATGTATTTCCGCGTCAACAATCCGCCGGCCTGGGTCAATTTCCTCTTCCTGATCGTCATTTTCTCCGGCCTTCTCTCTTCGCCGCTTGCTTCGATGCGCTCGACGCTGATCGGCTGGATGGAAAGTGGTGCACTCTGGCTGCTCCGGCCGTTCTTCTAGAATCCGGTATTTCCATGAACTGAATAAACTCGAACATCTCTGTCCCTTGCAGAAGGGAAGGACGTTCGAGTTTTTTGTCTTTCTCTACCCTTGATATTTCTTGTCTGCCTGTCTTATTCAACTTTTCTGCAGGACAGTGCAGATTGTGTGATAGACAGTGACTCGCACTGGCTTCATCTGTATGAAACAGAAACTGAACCAGATGGCCAAAACCCGTATAGATGAGGCCAATTTGAAAAGAAATGCGGATCAGAGTCTGCAATTGCAGAACCTGTCACCTGCGGATCAGATTGAATAGAAAAGGAAAGAAAACACTTTCAGTAAAGGAGAAATCTTCAGTTTTCTTCTGCTGAAACCCAAAGGATGTAAAAAGTTTCACAAACAGGTCGGTTTTTTCATTTGTGTTTCAGAATTTTTACCAAAAACGTGTCCAAATGTGACAAAAACGCAGAAATACGGGATACAGACGGGAATCTGCGTTGTACTCAGCAAAAATGCCGTTAAACTTAGGACTATCTTTTTAGAAAGAGGAAAAC
>Jenna_p2__coassemble_2218_pt1 | contig 11679 bp, 8 predicted proteins | sample Jenna_p2__metabat2_high_PE_029 | metagenome-assembled genome bin Jenna_p2
TCATGTCCATTGGAATTTCGGTTGAGCAGACGGTCATGATCTTTTTGCGGATGCGGCTTTTGCGCTTCCAGAGCCGCAGGATTTTAGCGAGCGGATCGCCTTTTGTTTTTTCGAGTTCTGTAATCTCGATCTTTGTCGGATCGAAACGTCGGGCCATGCCCATGCTGGAAAGGATAGGGATATCGTGATCTAGACACAGACGGATCAGATCCTTCTTGGATCCGATGGAGTCAATGCAGTCGAGAACATAGTCCGGCTTCTGAGCGAGTACCCAGTCATCGAGATCCCGATCGTAAAAGCCGGCATAGGTGATGACTTCCGTTTCCGGGTGAATGTCCGCAATTCTCCTTTTGAGGATTGCGGTTTTTTCCTGTCCGACCGTACTCTGCAAAGCGCAGAGCTGGCGGTTGATATTGGACTCTTCAACGGTATCTTTGTCGATCAGAATCAGCCGGCCGACACCGCTGCGCGCAAGTGCTTCAATCGCAAACGAACCGACTCCGCCGCATCCTGCAACAAGAACTGTGCTGTTCTGCAGCGCCCGGATTCCGTCTTCTCCAAAGAGAAGAGCGGACCTTTTATGAGAGACATCAAGCGGCTGTGCTTCATTCATTTTTTCCATACCAGTCCTCCGCGGCGCTGATAATCTGCGCCCTGTCTGACGGGTCAAACCAGTGCACCGGCATCTGGTTGACGAACCAGGTCATCTGCCTGCGGGCATACTGACGGGTATGAATTTTGATCTGTTCACGGACTGTATCGAGATCTTCATTTCCATCCAGCCACCCGCTGAATTCTTTATACCCGATTCCCTGAAAACTGTTCCAGCTCCTGCTTGAGGGATCACTGAACAGACGTTTGACTTCCTCTGGAAGCCCCTGTTCAAACATCTCATCCACCCGTCTGTTGATGCGTTCGATCTCCTGTTTGCGATCGCCGCGCAGGCCGATGAAATATACATCGTATACAGGCTGGTGCGTCTGCTCTTTTTCCCTTTCGCTTTTGGGCCGGTCGGAGAGTGCCATGGCGGCTGCACGCAGCAGACGCTTGCGGTTGTTAATGTGAATCTTCTCGAGAGCACCCGGGTCTTTTTCCTGCAGAAGAGCATAGAGCTCTTCGTTTGTTCTGGACTGAAGAGCTTCTGTCAGCTTACTGTTCTGCTCTTCGTTTTCTTCATCGAACTGGTAATCGTAGAGTGCAGCTTTGACGTAAAGACCTGTTCCGCCGCAGAGAATCGGCACATGTCCGCGGCCGACAATCTCATCAATTTTCTGTCTGCAAAGCGTCTGGAATGTGCGCACATTCCAGGGCTTGTCAATGGGGTAAATGTCGATCAGATGATGCGGGATTCCCTGCATTTCTTCTTCGGTCACCTTGGCGGTTCCGATGTCCATCCCCTGATAGACCTGCATCGAATCCGCGGAAATGATCTCGCCATTCAGCAGTTTTGCGAGCTGAACCGCAAGCGAACTTTTGCCCGAAGCGGTCGGTCCGACGATCGCAAAAACTTTTGTATCAGGCACGTTCGAACTCCTTTGCCAGCTGCTTCATGCCAAGGCGGATGACGGTCGGTCTGCCGTGGGGACAGTGGTACGGCTGACGGCAGTGCGACAGATCTTCAATGACTTTCTCCATCTCGGCGACGCTTAAATGATGGTTGAAGCGGATGGAGGAATGGCAGGCAGCTGTTGCCAGCACATGCCGACGGAGCTCAAGCATGTTAACGTCCTGGTGATCGACAAACCAGGAGATCAGATCATCGACAAACTCCTCGACGTTGACGCCGAGCATCCATGTCGGAATCTCGCGCAGAACGAGTGAATTGTTGAGGGCTTCGAAGTGAATGCCATAGCGGCCGACACTTCCGTTGAGCTTTTCAAGCGAGGCAATGACTGCCTGGCCGACCGGCTTCATGAGCGGAATCATCAGCGGCTGCATGGCTTTGACGGGCTGTTCAAAGGCATCGGTGATGCGCTCGAAATTGGTCCGCTCCTGGGCTGCATGCTGGTCGATAATGACCAGACCATTCTCGTCTTCACAAAGGATATAGCAGTCGCGAAGCTGTCCAATCAGGCGCAGCGACCTGAAGTAGTCCCGTCCGGATGCGCTCTTTTCTCTGGCTTCTCGTGGAGATACACCAGCTGGATAGCCGACCGGTGCGCTTTGCTGAGAGGACGAAACTGGTGCGGTTTGCGGCTGGGAAATCCGGGCAGAATCGGATGTTGCCATAGCCGGATTGACTCCTGCAGGCATGCTCTGGCCTGGGACGCTCTGTGGTGAAGCTGGCTGTGCAGAAGAGATTGCGGATGGATCGGAAACGGATCTTCCAGTCATGTTCTGCTCATCTGCTCTTTGCGAAGAAGGGGCAGATGGCGTGTTTTCCGGATGGGAAAGCGCAGAGATTTCCTGATTTACGCCATTCAGAAATCTCGGATCCAGGAAAGCCGGCATATCGGCAGATTTCTGATTTCCACGATAGCTATAGGTCTGATTTGGGATTTCTGAACGGTTTTCCGATCCGTTGGGCCTGGATTTCTGCTGATCCGAAAAAATCTGATTTTCAGATTTCGGTTTTGGGGCGCCATATTCGTGTGCCTGAGGCTCATGAACGCTCAGCGTCTCTTCAAGCTGCCCCTGAACGTAGATCTTTCCATTACTTTTGCTGTTTGAAGCTGATTTTTCTTCAGCCGGTTCGCTGATGGAAGGCGCCTGGATCTTTTCTTCAAAGAGCTCGCGCAGGGTCCGGCTGATCAGCGCAGCCAGATATTCTTCTTTGGAAATTCGTACTTCGAGTTTGTTTGGATGTACGTTGACATCGACAAGCTGAAAGTCTGTATCGATATTCAGATAGACAATCGGATAGCGTTCCTTGGGCATGAACTCTCTGTATCCCTCGACGACCGCATTGACGATCGGCCAGGAGCGGATGGTTCTGCCGTTGAGCGAGAGGTAGATATAGGACTTGGATGCGCGGTTGACGTTTGGCTGCATGGCATAGCCTGAGATATGAAAATCCGCACTGCGGGCATCGAAGGTTTCCGCGCCGCTGGCGGCATCGCGTCCGAACATCTGGTAGAGAATTTCCAGACGGTCGGATTTGCCGGAGGTCTGGAAGACCATGCGTCCGTCATGGCGCAGAGTGAAGCGCACTTCCGGGTGGGCAAGTGCGATCTTGTTGATGGCATCGGCGATGACCGCAAATTCGTAGGCTGGTTTCTTGAGGTACTTGAAGCGGGCCGGCGTGTGGAGAAACAGGCCGCGCACTTCGATGCGGGTACCGAGCGGAACGTCGGCGTGTTCGTGAACCTTCAGGTCGCCGTACTCGTAGACGACCATTGTGCCGCCGTCTTTGTTTGCGGTTTTCAGACTGACGCGGGCAACAGAGGCAATGGATGGAAGTGCCTCTCCGCGAAAACCCATGGTGGAAATCGAGAACAGTTCGTCCTCGCTTGAGATCTTCGATGTGGCATGACGCTCGAAGGCCATCTTCGCATCGTCATAGCTCATGCCGCATCCGTCATCGGTCACAATGACGCCGTCGATGCCGCCGGAGAAGACTTCAATGCCGATGGATGAAGCGCCTGCATCAAGTGCATTTTCCACGCACTCTTTGACGATGTTGACTGGCCGGTCGACAACTTCACCAGCCGCAATCATGTTGGTCAGCTGCTCATCAAGAACATGAATAATTCCCATGTTTCGCTCCTTTCACAAATTCTTCCTGTCTTTGTCCCTTCCCTTCTCTGGGCTGGAGTGTGACAGGTCTGTATGGTCAGCCGGTCCTGTGACCGGCTGTTTTTTTTGTTCTGGTCTTTTTTCAGACCATCTGTTTTCTGTGCTTTGTCAGACAGATTTTTTTATCGGGGAGAAGATCAGGACAGAGAAGAGACAGACAGATTCTGTCTGTTCGTTTCTTCGTTTTTCTGTTGTCACTGACTCTGCCCGGATCTCTTTGCCGGATCCCGTTTTTTTCTGCTTTCTGTGTTTCCTGGCAGAGCATGCAGATTTTCAAAAAGCAGAAGCGGAGCTTCTGCTTTTTACGTTTTTTCTGATTTCTGCAGATCCATCTTTGATGTTTTCTGGAGCGGTCTGCACTTTTTATCTTTATCCGATCTTTGGATCAGATGATATTTTCTTTATGTCTGCTCTTCCTGATTTTCAAAGCATCACGAAAGCTTGTCGGCTTCTTTTTTCAGCTTGTAGAGAATGTCGAGTGCTTCTTTTGGCGATATTTCATCGAGCTCGAGATGGTGAACCTTGTCGACGAAATCCATGCGTTTGAGATCGTCGGGATCCATCATGAACAGCGAAGTCGGAATGTGCTTAGCCGGAGAGGTCTGCTCGAATTCGTTGAGCAGGTCAGATGCCCGGTTGATGACTGTGCGCGGCAGTCCGGCGAGCTTTGCTACGTGAATGCCGTAGGATTTGTCAGCCCGGCCTTCTACGATCCGGTACAGGAATTCGATCTCGCCTTTGTTCTCGCGAACGTCGACATGGACATTGCGCAGACTGCCGATGGTATCTTCCAGTTCGGTCAGTTCGTGATAGTGGGTCGAGAACAGCGTCTTGGCGCGGATGGCTCCGCTGATGTATTCGAGCATCGAACGGGCCAGAGCCATGCCATCGTACGTTGCGGTACCGCGGCCGATTTCATCAAAGAGAATGAGGGATTTGCTGGTGGCATGACGCAGTGCGTTATTGGCTTCCATCATTTCCGTCATGAAGGTCGACTTGCCCTGGAGCAGGTCGTCGCTTGCGCCGATGCGGGTAAAGATGCGGTCGAACACCGGAAGCTTAGCGCTTCTTGCCGGAACGAAACTGCCGATCTGCGCCATGATGACAATCAGTGCGTTCTGACGCAGCCAGGTCGATTTGCCGCCCATGTTCGGTCCGGTCACCAGACAGACATCGCAATCCGGACTCATGATCCAGTTGTTGGAGACAAAGCCTGGCATGCGCTCATCGAGAATCGGGTGACGCCCTTCAATGACTTCCACTTTGCCTTCCTCGTTAAACTGCGGACAGACGTAGCCTTTTTCCGAGGCAAGCTCTGCCAGGGCAACCAGCACGTCAACCAGAGCAAGTGACCGGGAGAGCTGATGCAGATCGCTCAGACGGCTTTTGATCGTTTCGAGCAGTTGAGAGAAGATCCGCTCTTCCAGTTCGATTTTCTTCTCCTGAGCATTGAGGATTTTTTCTTCAAGTTCCTTGAGTTCATCAAACGTGAAGCGCGCACTGTTAGCCAGCGTCTGCTTCTGCGTATAGCCGGAGTCTTCTGGCAGCAATGAAAGCTGGGATGTGCGGATTTCAACGTAATAGCCAAAGACCCGGTTATAGCCGATCTTCAGGTTTTTAATTCCTGTCCGCTCGCGCTCTCTGCTCTCCAGCTCCATCAGGGCCTGATCGCTCTGTTCAGCAAGCGTGCGGATTTCATCGAGCTCGGCGTTATAGCCTGGCGCAATGTAGTTGCCGTCCTTGGTGCTCAGCGGCGGCTCAGGAACGATGGCGCCTTTGATGATTTCGTAGAGATCCTGACAGCGGTTGATCTTTGAAAGCATCGGATAGGAAGTCAGGCACGATGCCAGATCGAGAATCGGCGCTGCATGTTCGAGCGATGCGGACAGCTGCAGAACATCTCTTGGCGAGGCAGAACGGTAGCTGATGCGCGCAGCCAGGCGCTCCAGATCGTAAATAAACGCGAGATGATCAAGAAGCTGCGCCCGCACAAGGAACGAGTCACAGAGCGTCTGTACGGCTTCCTGACGCGTCTGAATCTCATGAACATCTAACAGAGGAGATTCAATCCATTCGCGGAGCAGACGGCTTCCCGGTGCGGATTTTGTCCGGTCCATGAATTCCCACAGCGACTGGGCTCTCGAACTCGAGGAATTCGAGCGGATCAGTTCAAGATGGCTGCGGGTCTGCGGATCGAGCACCATGCTCGAAGGCGGAAAAAGCGGCGTCATCGTGGTCAGATGGTCGGCATGCTGCATGGACGTCGATTCCAGATAGCCGCAGAGAATCTGCATGGCGTTTTCGAGCAGCTTGTCTTCAAAAGGAATCAGACGCTCATCAAACGCATCAAGTTCGACAGGCTGGGCAATAGAGAACGTCAGTCCTTCTTCCTGACGAAAAGCAGCCTGCCATGTTTTGTCCAGCTTTCTGGAGGCAACGGCTTCAAGAACGCCCAGATCATGGAGCATCGAAGTCACCACGCTCAAGGAACGTTCCACAAAGGCATAGCGCAGCTCGCCAGTCGACAGTTCGCAAAGCAGCAGCAGAGCGCGCGTTGAATCCGTACAGATGACGGCAAGATAGTTCAGAGAACGCTTGGATGTTTCCTCTTCAATCAGCGTTCCCGGGGTAACAATTTTGATAATGCCCCGCTCAACAAGACCCTTGGCTTCTTTGGGGTCTTCGAGCTGTTCGCAGATCGCAACCTTGTAGCCCTTTTTAACCAGTCGGGAAATGTAGGATGAAGCGGCCCTGAACGGCACGCCGCACATCGGCGCCTTCTCTGCTCCGGCTGCCCGTCCGGTCAGGACCAGATCGAGTTCGCGGGAGACGGTTTTTGCGTCGTCGAAGAACATTTCATAGAAATCGCCGAGACGGTACATCAGAATCGCATCGGGATTTTCTTCCTTGAGCTGCAGGTAGTGCTGCATCATCGGGGAGTACTTAGATTTATCCATAGACATCCTTTTAAGTATAGCAAACCGCGCCGCTCCCTCCCTGTCCGGTCCTTTCAAATCTTCAGGGTACTTACCCTGTTTTTCTGGCGCAGAATGCCTTAAGCCTGAAGCGCCGGAAAGCCGATTTGCGCTCTTTTTGCCTGTGCTATACTGTCAGAAATCCGCAGGCTGTCTGCGCACAGAGAAAGGGGGGCATTCATGAAACAGAACATTCAGATCGGAAAGAAAGTGTATTCGACAGATTTTGGTTTCCTGTTCATTCTGTTCGTATTCTTTCTGACCAGCTGCTTTGCCCTCTTTAACGCATTCAACCTGATTCGCAACAACGCCGGCGAATCGTATCTTCGCCGGCAGATTCTCTGATATGTCGTCGGCTTTACCGTGATGTACATCATTTCGAAGATCCCCATGAAAAAAATCATGGACGTTCTGCCGACGGTCTACAAAATCCTGCTTGGTCTGCTGGTCTACCTGCTGGCTTCCAGGATGCTCGACCGCTTCACCGGTCATACTCTTCCCTTTGCGCATGACGTCAACGGTGCCTACTCATGGCTCGTTCTGCCAGGACTTGGATCCTTTCAGGCTTCGGAGTTCATGAAGGTTGTTCTGATTCTGAAAACCTCGCAGATCATTACGGATTTCCAGAAGACGCATCCAGATCCGAGCTACAAGGATGATCTGATGATGTTTCTTGAAATCTTCAAGTGGGCGCTTCTTCCAATGATCCTGATTCTTCTTGAACCGGATACCGGCGTCTTTATCATCATTGCCTTTACTTTGTTAGTGCTGCTTCTCTGTTCAGGCATTCGAAGACTGTATATCTGGCTTTCACTTGGTTTTGTCGCTCTGGTACTTGGCGGATTCTTCTTTGTTTACTTCACAAACCCGGATCTGCTCAGCTCCATCTTCTCGGCCTATCAGATCCGACGCATCGATGCCTGGCTCTATCCCGAACGAAACGTTCTTGGTTCATCCAACCAGCTCTATACCGCTCTGCTTTCTCTTGGATCCGCCGGCCTTGGCGGTCATGGCATGCAGGCATCCATCATTGCGATTCCTGAAGCGCACACCGACTTCATCTTTGCGGCCTTTGGCCAGTGCTTTGGCCTTGCCGGAACTTCCTTCATTCTTCTGGTCTGCATGTGCCTCGATCTGTACCTGTGCAAAATGGCGTATAACTCCAAATCGCCGTTTCCCCGACTGGTTATGGTCGGATCGATCGCAATGCTGCTGTATCAGCAGATCCAGAACCTTGGCATGATCGTCGGTCTGGTTCCGATCACCGGTATTACCCTGCCGCTGATTTCCTATGGCGGTTCATCCATTCTTTCCTACTTCATTCTCTTTGGCATCATTCTCAACATGTCGCCAGTTTCCAAACGGACCTTCCGTTTCCGCCGCTATTCGCTTAAAGCCATCTACGCAGGTGCAAAAGAAAAAGTCACTCATTTCTTTGCCCCGGATGATGAAGAAAGCAGCAGCCACGAAAACCGCTTTGACTGGCACCGTCTGATTCCCTGGCTCTCTTCTTCCAGTGAAGAAACCAGTGTGGAAAACTCCGGACCAATCCACTGGAATCTTGAAACCGATCTGATTGAGCTCGATGATCCGCATGCTGCAAAAGAAGCAGTGCAGACCACATCTGAAACAGAAGAAAAATCCGGACAGTCTGAAGACCATCCGGAAGATGAACAGAATGACAAAAACAGTTCCAGCTCTGCAGAAACTGTTGATCTCGAACTTGGCGAAAAAACAATTCTCGTCAGTCCATCGAATACAGAAGACAAACAGAATTCTGAGAAGAATCCTGAATCGGATGCAGCTGACTCTGATCAGTCTGAAAATTCAGAAGAATCCCATCCTTTGGCTGATATTCATGAAGGACGTACGATTCTCCATCTGCGAAGACATCGAAAACGCTTTTCACCTTCTGCAGAACATTCTGATGAAACACAGAATTCCGCTCTGAACGAAGAAGCTGCTGATGACAGCTCTGCAAATTCAAATGGATCCAAGTCTGAATCTACAGACAGTACGGTTTCCAAAGTCGCGGTACATGGTACCGATGCTTCAGATCCGGTCAGTCAGAAGTTCAGCGAGTTCATGAATTCTGACGATGATGATCCGGATTCCCTGTTTCACATGTAACTTTCAGTTTTCTGGAATCTGAATTCCCTTTTCAAGTCCTATCTGACGGATATCTGATTTTCAGATATCCGTCTTTTTTGCAACCTGGATTTTTTAGGTTTTCGGGTCTGAATTTTGAATTTTTGCTTTAGGAATCGTTTTTTCCCGCTTGGTCTGCTCTGCACATCATTTCTGCGATTACCTGTTCCTGTCTTCCCTGACAGGAAGAAAAAGAAAAAAGACCGAGCCTAAAAAAGGTTTCTCAGCCGTTTGAGATAGGAATAAGGGTGGAAGCGGGCGAACCGGACTTTCTGATCACTCAGATGAATCTTAACTTCTGTTACATCCTGCATCTGGTCGGTCATATTGTGGTCGTAGCAGAGGACCGATTCCTGCAGCGAATGTCCGCGCAGAGTAATTTCACGATGCTGGTTGAGGATGTAGGGGTTGACCAGGGAATGCTGGTTGTTATGACTGACCGGCATGATCTGCGTCATTTCAATCACATTCAGACCATCTTCAATGACCGCACCGCCAAGAGCGCGGTTCGCACCGGTACTTCCTGCCTGGGTACTGACGCAAAGTCCGCAGGAACTGGTGCTTTCAAAGAATTCGCCGTCGATGAAAATATCGTAATAAACCGTATAGGTGAAGTTGCCGATCCGGATTTCATTGAGAGCGTGATAAGTCTTGCCGGTATTGAGAACCGCTTCGATCAGCGGATATTCTTCGATCCGGTAAATGCCTCGGGAAATTTCTTCGATAAACAGATCAAGCTGGTCTTTTGTGTAATCTGTAAAAAAGCCAAGAGTTCCCGTATGAATTGCAGTAAACAGGATTGTTCCCAGCTGATTTTCATAATAATGAATGGCACGAAGCAGCGTTCCATCACCGCCAATGCAGAGAACAAGGTTCGGATATTCGTCTTCCCTGTTCCACCCCAGCGTCCGGCACAGAATTTCAGAAAGTTCCGTTCCGAGCTGATTGGAATAACTGTCGTTTCTGCAGAAAACTGAAAAGTTCATACGATGACTCCTTATGCCGCCATTGTATCATGTTGAAAAAGAGGTGATTTCCTTTGAAAGATACCGAACGCGAACTCAAAATTCTGCTCACGAAAGAGCAGTACGAAAAACTCCGGAACCTGCTTCCGGAAGCAGTATGTCGCGAACAGACAAATACGTATTACGATACGGCTGACGGTCTTCTTAAATTTCACGGCTTTGCACTGCGCATCCGGGATGTGAATGGAAAGCATATCATGACCGTCAAAAAACCGATGGATTCAATTACCAAATATGAATTTGAACAGGTAGTTTCTGCAGGCAGGTTTGATGATCTCCCTGCATCTGAACAGCAGTGGGGATTTGAGATGCTTGGTCTTGGCCAGATTGAACTGAAACCATTTATTTCTCTGACTACACTCCGGTGCATGAAGAAAACAGATCAGGCTGAAATTTGCCTGGATCGGACAACCTTTGCTCACCATACGGATTATGAACTTGAATATGAATATACGAAGGATCATGACGGAATTTCCGTATTCAATGAGCTGCTCTCAAAGGTTGGACTCCATTACGAAAAAAACTGCCCAAGCAATTTAGCCCGGGCAGTGATCGACTCAGTCGAGTGAAAATTTATGTGTCAGACGATAGAAGAAGGATTTAGAATTATATTCTTCTTCTTTTCTTTTGACTAAATCCTGATAATCCTTCAGATTTGAGATTTCTTCTTTCATCTCTTCCTGCTTTGAAGCAAAATCATCTGTTACCTGCTGGAGAGTATCTGTCTGATCTTTCAGTTTCTGATTTTCAGATTTCAGTTCAGAAATCTGAGATTTTGAATCTTCGATTAGACTGTTCTGTTCTTCCAGCAGAGATTTCTGTTCCTGGATCTGATCATCCTTTGTTTTCTGTTCTAGAAGGAATGTCTGTCTTGATTTATCAAGTTCAAGGTTAAGCCGCTCCTGATAGAGCAGTTCAAGATTAGCAATTGTTTTCTCTTTTTCGGAGAGAATCGCATTCAGCTTTTCAATCTCCATGCGCAGCTCAGATTCTACCGTGGAAATCTCATGTTTTTCCTTCCGGAAATAGGTAGAAAGAATTTCCACACCTTCAGCTTTGATGGTGATTCGCTTTGTTGCGGGGTTTTTGTATTTGTAACCTTCATCAGGGTAGTTCTTAACCAGCTTTGCAACTGCTTTATCTACCGTGTTTCTGGATTTTCCAAAATGGTTACAGATCGCGGCAATGTCCATATCGTGATAGACATCGATCGGGGAGTTTGGATTCGCCAAAGAAATCACCTGCCTGTAAATACTCGAATCTATGTATAACTGCGCCTGCCGATGGATTATATCATAAGAAAATCAGATTTCATCCTAAAGGTATGATCGGACAGCAGCAGAAATCTGAAAATCACATGCGAATTCATTTTAATGACTTGATCTGCAGAAAACAAATCCGACAAATCACATGAGTGGCAGATTTTTCCTTTGAATAAAAGCAATTCAGAAGACAGCAAAAGAGACAGCAGCGGAAAAATTTCCCGGTCAAATCTGATTTTCATAGCATGACAGAGACCTCTTCTGATCTTTCCTGCCATTCAATATGAATCGAGATAGGAACAAGCAGAAATCAAATACCTGAATTCAGATTTAATTTCACTTCAAATCTCTCGATTCATATGAGCGGTCCAAACAGACAAGTACGGATATGAATCAATGTCTGAATTGGCTGAAATAAAATATTTCCCGATCATATCTATCGGCAGATTTACGGAAATCTATTTCTGATTTTCATAACCCGGTTGGAAGAATAGAATTTCGTTCATATGAACAGCCGTCAAAACAGTTGCATTT
>Jenna_p2__coassemble_2221_pt1 | contig 11675 bp, 8 predicted proteins | sample Jenna_p2__metabat2_high_PE_029 | metagenome-assembled genome bin Jenna_p2
CGGCATTCTCATACAGTGAAAAATCCAGAATTGGATTCTGGATTTTCAGACAGGTCTATTTTCTCATGTTCAAAGGCGTTTTGCGCTTCTCTTCCGGTTTCCCGGTTATTTTACTTTGCAGGCATCTGCCGGTTCTGATGGTTCGCTTGCCGGCATGTCGTCTTCTGCATATTCGCTATCGTAGACGTTTTCAATTTCAGGATCTTTGCCTGGAATACCGGAAGTTTCTTCTTTCTGGGAAAGCAGGCGGAGCGCATCTTCTTTTTTCATTTCCTTGATGCGCAGCTGACCGCAGGCTGCATCGATATCGGAACCGTGTTCTTTACGGATAGTGACAGCGATGCCTTCTTTTTTCAGAATGTCATAGAACTTCATCGCTTCTTCACGGGTTGTGGACTGGAAACCGTGCTCATCAACGCTGTTATACGGAATCAGGTTGACGTAGCAGCAGTACGGACGAAGCAGACGGGCAAGTTCTCTGGCCTGTTCAAGGGAGTCATTGACGCCTTTAAGCAGGATGTATTCAAACGTCAGACGGCGGTTGTTGAGCGATGTGTAGTATTCAACGGCAGACATGAGCTCTTTGAGCGGATAGGCTTTATTGACCGGCATAATCTGCGTACGCAGCTCGTCATTTGGCGCATGGAGCGAGATGGCCAGGTTGTACTGGTAATGACCTTCCGCAAAGGTGCGGATTTTCGGAACGATGCCGGAAGTTGAAATTGTAATGTGACGGCTGCCGATGGCCAGACCGCGGTCATGGTTGACGGTCTGGATGAAGTTGAGCACGTTGTCATAGTTATCAAACGGTTCACCGGTTCCCATAACTACGATGTGGGACAGACGCTCCCCTTTGGCATCGAGTGCTTTCTGAACATGCATGACCTGCGCGGTCATTTCTGCACTTGTCAGGTTTCTGGATTTTTTGGTCAGACCAGAAGCGCAGAATGCACAGCCCATGTTGCAGCCGACCTGCGAAGAGACGCAGATGGAGTTTCCGTAATCAAAAACCATCATGACACTTTCCAGCAGATGGTTGTCTTCCGTACGGAACAGGAACTTTGTGGTTCCGTCTTTTGATTCCTGCTTGCGGACCAGTGTCAGCGGATTGAAGTTAAAATCCTTTTTCAGCTCCGCTCTGGTTTCCTTGGACAGGTTGGTCATTGCATCAAAGTCTTCGACCCTCTCTTTGTACAGCCAGCGAAAGATCTGCTGAACGCGGAACTTTTTCCATCCTTTGGATTCCGCCCAGTCTTCCATCTGCTTATAGCTCATGTCATAAATGCTTTTCATACAAACCTCCCGCTGCCGCCATCTGCGGCTTTTTTCATGATTATTCTGTTCAGTCCTATTTTAACCTGTCTTATTCTTACCGGGCATTCTGACGGTTTCTATGGATCTCCCGGTTTTTCCGTGCGTGAAAAAGACGTCCGTCAGGACGTCTGATTCTGTTTATGTTTATGCCTGTTTTTGCAGACTGGCGATAAAGAATCCGCCATGCTGGGCATTTGGTTCAATGGTCTTCTGGTCAAGAAGCGTAAAGTCCGGATGTTCAGTCAGGAAACTTTCCACTTGTTTTTCGTTTTCTTTACGGTTGAGCGTGCAGGTTGAATAAATCAGCAGACCGCCGTCTTTAACCTGTCCTGCACCGGAGGCAAGGATTTCTTTCTGAAGCGGAAGAAGCTCATCGAGCATAGCCGGTTTGAGATGGAGTTTCATATCCGGCTTGCGGGCAAGAACGCCAAGGCCGGAACATGGTACGTCGCAAAGGACGATGTCGTATTCAGGATTTGGCTCAAGTTTTGAACTGTCTGCCTGTTTTGCTTTAACGCTGTTCAGGTTCAGGCGTTTTGCATCATTCTGAATGAGCGAAACACGGTGATCATGCAGATCCAGAGAGAGAATCTCTGCCTTATCTTCTGCCATTTCGGCCATAGCCATACTTTTGGTTCCCGGGGCAGCGCACAGATCGAGTATCTTCACATTTGGTCTGGCTTTTGTCCAGCGGGCAATTTTATAGCTTGCCGGATCCTGAACCGAGATTGCACCGGATGTATAAAGATGATCTTTGCCGATCGCATTTCCTGTATAGCGGTACAGGACGCCATCCGGATTCAGTTCCGGGTCTTCAATTTTCTCAAGACGCTGGTAGTCAGCGGCTTTTTTTGCATCAAGCTTCATGGGATTGCGTCTGACGGTTACCGGCAGAGCGGCAAGTGAAGCTTTCGCAAAATTGAAGGCGCTCTTTGGACCGTACTGCTTGACCCACATTGTAATCAGCCATTCAGGCAGCGAAGTCTGCAGAGCCATGGCTTCGATTGGATGGTCCGGATAGCGAAGCGGTGTAGTGACGACTTTGCGCAGGACTGCATTGACGAAGGCACGCTTTTCCGGAAACCGTTTTGCGGCGATCCGGTTGGCTTCATCAATAACCGCGTAGTCCGGTACTCTCTGTAAAAAGAGCAGCTGGTAGACCGACATCGAAAGCAGAATGCCGACTTTGCGGCCGACTTTCTGTTTAGCAAACCGTTTCCAGGCGTACTCGCACAGGGTATAGTTCTGCAGCGTTCCATAGAAGATATTCGAGGCGAGTGCCTGGTCTTTTTCATCCACTTCCTGCAGATGCTCCTTGAGATAGAGATTGGAATATGTATTGCTGCGAATCACTTCATCGAGGGCGTTATAGACCCATTCACGAACGTTCATTCTCTTCGCCTCTTTCTGTCGGTCTTCTTTTCGCGTTTTTATATCAGTAACCAGAAAAGGAACCTACTCTTCAATGCTCATCGGATGGACATTGACGTCAATCCGGCAGCCGGCGCTGTTTTTCTTTGTATAAAACCATGCAGCGCACTGCCACAGGGTTTCAATCAGTTTTGCATCATTGCGGCAGCGCAGGATCAGCCGCATCCGGCTCTGCTTATTTCGCATGGAGATCTGCGCCGGACCGAGAACATGAATGCCGCACTCTTCAAAGCGCCGGCGGATTTCACAGGCCTTATTGTAAGCCGTAACCGGATCTTCATGCCGGATGACGACTGAAGCCATATAGGTATACGGCGGGTTGCCGCCGCCTTTTCGAAACATCATTTCCTGCCGGTAAAAGGCTTTGTAGTCATGATGCAGAACGCTCTGCAGAACAAAATGATCCGGATCGAACGTCTGAATCAGCACTTCTCCAGGCTTTTTGCCCCGGCCTGCCCGACCGGATGCCTGTTCAGCGAGCTGATAGGCTTTTTCGCTGGCCAGATAATCGGGTCTTGCCAGCAGGGTGTCGATGCTCAGTATCGCACAAAGGGTGATTTCATGAAAATCGAGACCTTTGGCAATCATCTGGGTGCCCAGAAGAATGTCGCCGCTCTGATCAAATTCCGCAAGCCGTCTTGCGTGCTCGCCTTTTCGGGATGTTGTATCGGCATCCATGCGGACGAGCTTTGCTTTCGGAAACAGAGAATGCGTATCTTCTTCCAGACGTTCTGTTCCCTGCCCGGTTGTCGCCAGGCGGTTCGATCCGCAGTTTGGACAGATGGGAATCACCGGATAACGTCTGCCGCAGACATGGCAGACCAGTGCATCTTCCTTTTTGTGATAAGAAAGCGGCAGATCGCAGTCTTCGCATTTCAGATACTCGCCGCACGACAGACAGCGCACCGTTGGAAGATATCCGCGGCGGTTGAGCAGGATCATCGCTTTTTCCTGCTTATCGAGACGGGACTGAATGGCAGAAATCAGTGTAGATGAGAAGTTGGCAAACTGAGGTTTCATTCGCAGATCAACCAGACGGATCCGGTTATTGATATTCAGCGCACGCTGCTCAAGTTCGACAAGATTGTAGACGCCTTTTAATGCCCGGGAATAGGTATCAAGCGATGGGGTTGCTGAACCGAGGACGACTGGACATCCAAATGATTTTGCCCGATGCAGCACAGCATCTCTGGCGTGATAGCGCGGTGTACTTTCCTGCTTATAGGAAGAATCGTGCTCTTCATCCATGACGATCAATCCCAGATTGGTAAAAGGCAGAAAGATGCTCTTCCGCGTACCGATCACAACACAGGGTCCTGCTTCACTGATGGAATTCCAGACAGACAGAGCCTGAGCATCGGTCAGCCTGGAATGATAGGAATAGACATCCTCTTTAAACCGGGAAAGGAAACGCTCCTCCATCATCGGGGTCAGCACGATTTCCGGAACAAGGATCAGAACCTGCTTGCCCTCATCAAGTGCTTTACGGGCAAGATGGTAATAAATCTCCGTTTTGCCAGAACCGGTAACGCCATACAGAACGCTGACGGGATTGTCTGAGGATTCTATCGCCTGCAGTGCATTCTGCTGTGCCGGGTTCAGCTGCGGCCATTCGATCTGCTTCCGTTTTGGCAGTGCGGCCGCATACACGCTGCGCTTTTCTTTTCTGTATTTCCCTTTTGAGATGAGTGTCTGGATCATGTAGTCCGAAACAATCGTTCTTGCAAGACTCAGCTCCATTGCAGAACCAATCTTCTCAGCAGCCTGCTGCTGAGAAGGTGTCAGAGATTCCGAACTCTTCTGTTCTTCTGTTTCAGCCGGTTCATCCTGACGGACCAGCCAGACGGTTGAGGAGAGAACGGAGCGTTTTGTTTTTGAGCTGAGGGCGGATGGGAGCATACAGTTGACCATCGACATGACAGAAGAAACCGTCTGCCAGGAGAGATATTCTGCAAGCTGAATCTGCTCGCTGCTTAAAACCGGTACTGGGTCAATGACATCGATGATTTTGCGGATTTTAAACTCCGGATGTTCGGGCTCAGGAACCTTGCAAATGACCATGCCGGTCAGTTTCTGCTTACCAAACGGAACAGTGACGCGACAGCCTGGTTCGATTTCAAAATCGGAGGCATAGGTAAAGGTGCGGGCCAGAGCGAGGCTTTCGTGTTCAATGATGACGGAATAAAAACTCATAACCCCTTGCGCTGCGCAAGCGGACCAAAGTAGCGGCGAAGGTTCGCTTCTTCATCAACGACCGGCTTAATGGCTCCGTTTTCCGATGTAGCAACGACAGTCAGTCCAGGTCCATGACCGGATGTAAAGGAATCGGAATGGACGACAACGCCGATGGTGACGGAACCGTCTTTGTAATGGGCACCATAGGTAGAATCGTGATCGAGAACCGCAACGAAGTCGCCAAAGCGCAGATTGTTCAGACCGAATTTTTCATTGGCTTCCTTATCCTGCGTCATGATGTCGTAATCGCCGCTCATCAGCGAAGAAGAGCCAAGTCCCGAACCCATCATGTAAGGCGGAAGAATTGTAACGACCGGGAAAACGAGCTTTCCCTCTTCATCGATCTTCAGATCCATGACTTCCAGCAGATCCGGATCCAGGTTCATCCAGAATACGTCAGGCGTTTCTTCAACTTTCATGCCCTGTCCGCAGGTGCGGATCATGAAGCGTTCATCACCCTGCATTTTTTCGAGATCTTCCTTCGCAAACCATCCCATGGCATGTTCAACACCGCCATGCGTTCCAGTTACGAAGCCTTTGGCACCGGCAGCCGGACCGCTCAGGCAGGTCACGACGTTGCCGACACAGGAGAAGGTCTGGACAGCAGCGTTCTGTCCGGAATCCGGATTGGCCATGGAAACGCCTGGTTCAACATGATCGCCAGCAAGATCCATGCAGTTATCGCCGATGGCATGGGAATAGGTGATGCCGCCGGTTCCTAATGTAATGCGCGCTCGGCCGTCAAATCCGCCGCGGTACGAGCGGATGGTCGGATGGTCAACGTTTGCGTTGACGGCCATTGAAACGAGCTTGTCTTTGTTGATATGCATATCGTTCTCCTCTTTTCTGTATTCCGTTTTCTGATTCAGTGCTTTGCGTGCGGACTTTGCGGTACAGACCGGAATGGTTCATTGTCATTGATCCATCTTCTTATGTGATCTGTACGGATCAGCCCGGTGAATATCTATTATTTTGCCATTGTTGGGCCGATCGTGGGCAGAGTTGATCTCATTTGAGCAGGCAGAGCTTCCTGGATCTGGCTTCTTTGCCGGAAAGATGCACCAGAAGAGCGGCAGTTAACTGAGATAGTCAGCAAAGGCAGAAAAATCCCCTGCCGCAAAAGCAGGGGAAGATGAAGTATCAAAAGGAAAACAGACTGAGTCTTTTTACTGACTGTTTTTGGACTGTTCAAGAAAGCGGACCCGTTCCCATTCAAATGCAAAGACAGATGCAGCGCTGACCGAATCAAGCGCATTTCGAAAATCGCGCCCATAAGGAATATAGAGATGCAGCGAAGAAGCAGAAAGCAGCGCACTTGAGAGTCCTCGCATGGCTCCGCCAATCGCAATCAGACAGTTCTTTTCAAGAGTTTCTGTAAAAAGCGGTTTTGCACCATCATCTCTTGCCGCGGCAAGAATCGGACGGTTCGCGGCTTTTGCGGTTTCAATGAGCTGTTCATCAGATTCAACAGTCACAATGGACAGTCTTTCCCATGCGCCGGCGGAAGAACGAAGCAGCGTAGCAAGCGCATTAGACCAGTCGCGATTCTGGATAATCATTTTCGACGCCCCTGCAGCATAGAGCGTTCTTGCAATGGATCCCAGATTGTACGGATCTTCGACGCCGCTGATATAGACGCAAAGACCTTCAAGCGGATCTTGTTCATCGAGAGCAGGCAGTTCAATGGAATTGCAGGCAAGAATGACACCGCCATTATTTGGCGCAATCTCTTTCATGGACTGGGTGTCGCTCATGACAACCGGAATATGATTCTGTTTTGCCAGGGCAATAATATAGCTGATATCGCGTGAACGCTTTTTTGGGTTCACGATCAGTTCAATAGCGGAACGTTTCCTTTCTTCAAGGACAGCCTTGACCGAAATCGTTCCCGATACAAATGTTTTCATAGATGTAATTGAGGCCTTCGGAATTGTTCCTGTCAAGTGATATCATTAAGAACGACTGAGGTGAAAATGAAACTTGATCTGAAAAACAGGGTACAGCGGCAGATCTTCATCTACAGCGCATCCATGATCATTGCGATCATCGCGTTTTTGCTCCTGTCCCGAATTAACGATATCCTTGGCTTTATTTCCAGCATCGTCTCGCTTCTTGCACCGTTTCTCATTGGATTTGGACTGGCGTTTCTGCTTGACGGTCCGGTACTCTGGTTTGAAAACCGGCTTGCCTGGCTGGGGATGAAGCGCTCAAAGGCAAGAGGACTCGGCGTTGCGATCGTTGTGCTCCTGGCCATCCTGTTTGTGGTATTTACGTTCTGGGTCCTTATCCCTTCGCTGCTGGATTCCATCCAGATCTTCCTGCGAAACTTTTCTTCCTATGCAGCGCATTTCGAAACGACTGTTGAAGAGCTTGGTCAGCGCTATAACATCGACCTGTCGGCTCTGCTCTCGTTCCTGAAGAATCTCGATATCTCGAGTACCATCAACCGGTTTGTTTCGACATCCATGTCCAAAATGATGTCCTACTCCTATAACATCATTCACTGGGCAGCCAATCTGGTCATTGCTTTAGCTGCAGCCGTCTACATGATTCTCGATAAGAAAAATCTGCTCATGACAGCACGACTGCTCATCTACAGCGTGTTCGGCAGGCAGAACGGAAACTTCATCCATCTGTATTCGATGGATGCCAAGAACGTCTTCCAGCAGTACATCGTCGGCAACCTGCTCGACTCGCTGATTGTCGGTATCGCTGCCTGGTTTGGTTCCGTCTGTCTGAACTTCCCGTATGCCCCGATGATCGGTCTGATTATCGGAATCACGAACATCATTCCAGTGTTCGGTCCATTCCTTGGTGCGATTCCGGTTATCCTGCTGCTCTTCCTGATTAAACCGACCTACGCTCTGCTGTTTGCCATCTTTATTCTGATTCTTCAGCAGATTGACGGAAACGTCATCAAGCCTCTGATTCTAGGCGACAAGCTTGGCATTTCCGGCTTCTGGATTCTGTTCTCCGTATCGGTAGGCGGCGCAATCTTCGGCCCGATCGGCATGTTCCTTGGTGTTCCTCTCTTTGCTCTGGTCTATGAAGCCTTTAAAGACTTTGCCCTTTTCCGAATAGAAGGCAGGCATCTGCATCTGCCGGCTTCAGCGGTCATTGCCGAAGAAGAATCAGACGAAGAATAGTACAGCCAGACGCAAAATCGTTCGGCAGCTTTCAAAACGAATGTCATCACACGAAACCCGCAGAAAACTTCTGCGGGTTTTTTCTTCGTCTTTTTCCTGGTCTTACTCTTCTGACGCCCTCTGACCGCACTCAAAAAGCTGCTATCTGACTTCAGGCGCATTCCTGATGCGGATTGATCAGGAAGTCAGCGACAGGAATGGACTGGAATCGTTTTGAAAAGCGATACGAAGAAGGTTGTACAGAAGAAGCGATTTTTCGAATGCAAATCGTATGGAGCACCCGGGCATAAGAGAATCGCAAAGTGAAAATCATGATATAAGAAAGGTATGAATTTTTTTATTGATATAATCACGGATGCAGTAAAAGACACCTGGCTGATGCTGCCGATTCTGTATGTCATCTATCTGGTCATCGATTCGCTGGACCGGAAAACCGACAAGAGCGACGGTTTCTTCTGGAAGCTTCAGAAGTACGGCCCTCTGTTTGGCGCCCTTCTCGGTCTGGTTCCGCAATGCGGATTTTCCATTCTGGCTGCCATGTTATATGTTTCAAAAAACATCACCCTGGGAACCATGGTGGCAGTTTTCCTGGCAACGAGCGATGAAGCTGTACCGATTCTGATTGCCCAGCCGGAAATGATTCCTTCCCTGCTTGTTCTTCTTGTCCTGAAATTCTGTATTGCCGCGGCGGTCGGCTTTATCATCGACAAGTTCATCGTCCGCAATCAGAAGATCACGAAATTCGATGAACTCGAAGAGGAAGTAGATCTTGAAGAAGCCGACGAGATGGAAGAAGACGATCAGCCTGCCTGCTCCTGCTGCTATACACAGTATCCTGTATGGCTTTCAGCTCTGCTTCGTGCACTGAAAATCTATATCTTCATCTTCCTGGTTACCCTGGCAATGAATGCGGTCACCGGTGCAATCGGAGAAGAAACGCTGGCTTCCTGGCTTGAAAATCAGGGCCTGTGGCAGCCGATTGCCGCAGCAATCTTTGGCTACATTCCAAACTGTGCCGCAACGGTTGTTCTCTGCTCCCTCTATGCAGGCAAAGCTTTAACGTTTGGTTCCCTGCTCGCTGGTCTGATGACCAATGCCGGTCTTGGCCTGGTTGCTCTGTATCAGTATTCAAGCGATAAGAAAGTCGTCTGGAAAGCCGTTCTGCTGATGTTTATTCCGGCAGTTCTGTCCGGCTATCTGTTCGAGTTCATCCCCCTGCCTTTCCTCTAAAGTCGTAAAGGTAAATCCGATGAATTTAGATTCAGCCCCTCTGAAGCAAATAAGCGTACCTGTTCAAAGTCTGAACAGATACGCTTATTTTTTTGTTTTTTTCGTTTGCGGTAAATCAGTTAAACCAGCCCATGTGACGGTCTGGCCGCATCAGTTTGGATTCAACTTTATCTGCGGAGAGATCAGCTAAGGACTTGAATTTAACGCTCATCTTCTGACCGGTTGTTTCCGGTTTGGAAGGAAGAGCTTTATAGCCTACAAAGGTGACACCGGATTTCGGTACGGCATAGGTTACATTGCCATACAGCGTACGGATGTCTTTGGAAGACAGCTTAATCGTACGGTAGTCTTCAATCGCGGTATCCCAGTCATTGGATACACCGTCCAGGTTTCCTTCCTGAATCAGCAGAGTATCCGAAGACTCGTCGTAATCGAGAACGATGCCGACGTGGTTATGGGCGGTATCGGAAGAGAAGACTGCACCGGCTGCAGGCTTGTCGGATTTGGAGAATTTATCCGGATGGGCGGCAAGCAGCTGTCCAACGCACTCGTAGCCGTTTCCGGAGAAGCGGGGCGAGAAGCCGTACAGTTCATAGAAGCGGCCCCAGGCAAACCAGGTACACTGACCCCAGAGATACGGAGTGTTATACGGTGAGTTGGCCTGTTTCCATGCTGCGGAGTTGTTGTAGTTTGGCAGCAGGTTGATTTCGCCAAGGTTCTTGACGCTCAGCCGGCGGTTGACCTGTTTGGAAACCATACGGACACGAACGGTGGTCGTATTGGTTACAGGAGACGGCGATAGCTGTGCGGTGTCATCTTTTGGCATTTCATTGGGATCCCGGTTGTCGATTTCATCCGGCTGCGGAGAGGCAGGGTGAACATCCTGAATGGAATCCAGGGTATCGCTGCCTTCGATCGAGGGAATCTCAGAACTTCCATTCGATGGTTTATCTGGCTTAGAAGGATCTTCCGGTTTGGTCGGAAGGGTTGGTTTTGATGGCAGAGTCGGTTTCTGCTCACTGGACGAGGAACTGTCATCTGGTTTTCCAGGCTTATCCGGCTTGGAGGAAGAAGAACTGCTGTCTTCTGAATTATCCGGTTTTTCCGAAGGTGCATCCGGCTTTTCGGGAAGCGTAGGCCTGTTATCGGAAGAAACGTCGGAGCTCTCTGAGCTGTCGTCCTTATCGTCGGATTTATCTTCGCTGGAGTCTTTGTCGGACTCAGAAGACGAGGCAGAATCAGAACTCGAGGAATCAGAACTTTCATCTTCACTGTCAAAATCTGAATCGGAACTCGAAAAATCTACATCATCAAATCCGTTTTCTGAAGAAGAGGAGGATGAACTGCTTTCGCTGCTGTCATCAAAGTCTCCTTCGGTATCTGAAGTCTCAGAAGAGTCCGAAAGGTCGGATTCTTCCGAAAAATCTGCGTTGCTCATCGAAGAATCCGAAGATTCTTCTGTTTTACTATTGGATTCAGAAGCAGAATCCTCAAAAGAAGGCGCACTGTCTTCAGATTTGGATGATTCGCTCTGAGAGGAGTTTTTATCTTCTGAACTGCTCTCAAGTGACTGAGCAGATTCATTCTGACTGGCACTGGCTTCGGGTGCAGAGGCTTCTTTTGTGCTGTTCTCAGATGCTGGAACTGGCGCATCGACTACTGTAGCAGTACCGTCTGGTGCAATTTCGAGAATCGGAAAATCCGGATCCATCGCACGCAGTCTGGCCACTTCATCGAGAACAAGTTTCTGATCTTCTTCACTGAGCTTGTCGAATTCTTCAGCAATGCCTTCCATGTACTGGCGGGCAAGATCGGAAATTTCTTCCGGTTTGAGCTGCTGAAGCATTCCGCGATTCAGGACAGACAGAAAACCAGCTGTGTTTTTCGAACGTTCTGGAGTAACTTCCCGGACTGCAGTGGCATGTACAGGAACAGATGGGAGAATTCCAGAGGCGGAAACAAGCAGGGCCGAAAGAAAGACTGAAGCCGTCTTGATATGTTTAGTTTTCAAATCTGTTTCCTTTCCTGGCTGAGACCGGAATCATCGTGCCTTTAGCAGCTTGGCACATAACAAAATGAAGCCGATTTCAGCAATTGAAGAAATTATAGCATTACACTGTCAGGGGTTTCAATGTATTCCGGGTCAGCATGAATAATTGGAAAGTTGTGTAAATGAGAACAGAATAATTTAATGTAGATTAATCTATTCAATCTAATAGCGCTTCCGGCCATCTTCTGTGCCCGTTTGTCTGCAGTGTTCCATCAATAAAGTATGCGTATATTCTTAAAAGAATCTTAAAAAACTGATCGCAAAACGAT
>Jenna_p2__coassemble_2225_pt1 | contig 11647 bp, 6 predicted proteins | sample Jenna_p2__metabat2_high_PE_029 | metagenome-assembled genome bin Jenna_p2
ACGATCGGCAGCTGGTTCAGCTTTTTGTCCCAGATGATATCGTTGGCTTCGCCTAAAGTAATGCCTTCTTCTCCGACAACAAGCTTGTCATAGGGAGTCATGACATCTTTAACAAAAGTGTGATCAAGATCTACACGGGTTTCGCGGAAATCTCTGGATGTCAGAATACCGAGAAGGATTCCGTCTTTTTTGCCATTGTCTGTAACAGCCATGGTGGAATGTCCGGTTTTCTGACGCAGACGGATGACGTCGCGCAGGGTCGCATCAGGAGAAATATTGGCATCGCTTCCGGTAAAGCCGGCTTTCGTTGCCTTAACCTGACGGATCATAGCTGCCTGGCTTTCAATTGGCTGGGAGCCGTAAATAAAAGCGACACCGCCTTCACGGGCAAGCGCAACCGCAAGCTCCGGTCCGGAAACAGCCTGCATGACAGCACTGGTCAGCGGGATGTTCAGGCTGAGAGCCGGTTCTTCGCCCTTTCTGAATTTAACAAGAGGCGTCTTCAGACTGACGCGGTCGGGCGTGTCTTCCGGTCCGGTATATCCGGGAACGAGCAGGTACTCTGAGAACGTCCGTGATGGTTCACGGAAAAATTTGGCCATAGTCTTCCTCCATTGCGTTTAACTCATTTTCTGGTTTCAAATATGCGAAGCGGAACGTAACCCCTTCGAAAAAGGGAGAAATTCTCCTGGACCGTCACAAAACGGGACGATCCGGGAGCGTCCGCAGTTCAGATATTTTCTCTATTGTATGAAAAGAAGCGTTCCTGTCAAAAACAGAACGCCTCGCAAAGCATCTGAAAGAGAAAAAGCGGGCCAGTTTTCAAAATGAAACCGAATGCAAATCACAATGAAAGCTTTTTCAGTCAGATTGCGGTTTTTCAGAGAAAATCCTGTCTGTTCTGCCGGGAAAACCGGCAGAATTCTGCCTTCTTCCCTTCTCGAAAGGATTGCATATTCCATATTTATTTTTATACTGATTTCTTTTTTTCTGCCTGAAGCAGAAGGTTTATTCAAAGACAGCCGGTGTCTGTGCCGGTTCAGCAATAGCAGCTGGCTGTGCTTTTCGATGCTCAATGGCAACTGTAGCAAGCGGTCCGATTTCCACGTTCTGAACTTCTGATGCATTGGCATGTCCAAGGTCAAACAGAAGCCGGCCTTCTTTGCCAAGATCATAATGGAACGTTTCGTACGTCGGGTTAAAGAAAACGACCATTTCTTCGTTTTCATCCCATGTCCGGTAGACCAGGACCTTGCCGTCGATGTCTTCTGTTGAAGTATTCGTCCGGATCTTCTCGTTCGTGTCATGACCGAAGGACGGATGGGCTTTGCGAATCGCGGCAAGCGATTCGAATGCGGTAACCATCGGATCCATCCGGTCGCGCCGGTTATAGTCGATCATGTTGTAGTGGTCCGAGCGGTTGTAGGTATTGCCAAGATTCTCCTTGGTTCTTCCATATTCCTGACCGCAGTGAATAAACGGAATTCCCTGCGCAAACAAAACCATCGCATTGGTCATGACCTGCCGTTTCATCCGATCGCCCCTCGACTGTCCGGCACACGCTTTGCGGTTTTTATCCCACATCGTATGGTTGTCGTGACATTCGACATAGTTGACGGATTTGAACGGTGCATCGTAGCGGTTTTCATCTACAGCAGCCCGCATTACCGTTTTGGCCTGATCCAGCAGAGCCAGATTGCCGGCCGGATAGCCCGGCTGACTGAGATCGCCAGAATTTCCGCGGATGACTTCACGGAACCGGTCAGAGAAATGTCCAACCTGGGGCATTTTTGCCTGGTTGTTCTGCGATGCACGGATTTCAGGCGGTACGAAGCTTGGCATATCCCAGCCTTCGCCGTAAATCATGAAATCCGGCTTGCGCTCTTTGGCAAGTCTTGCGATTTCGTTCATCAGGTCGATGTCAAGGACTCCCATCAGATCGAAGCGGAAGCCGTCGACATCAAAGACATCAATCAGCTGCATGGCTGCTGCGATCAGATACTGCCGGTTCATTACCGGACGCGAGTCGATATCGTTGCCGCAGTAGGATCCGTTGGAATAGTTGCCAAAGCTGTCCATCAGGAAGGAATAGTCCGGCATGATCTGCTCGGGACCGTAGGCATCTTTGTTCCAGACATGGTTGAACACCAGGTCGAGAACCACTTTCAGTCCGGCCTCATGCAGAGTGTGGACCATCTGTGCAAACTCGATGATCCGCTTTGTCGGATCATACGGATCGCTTGAATAGGAACCTTCCAGCGTAAAGTAGCTTGCCGGATCGTAGCCCCAGTTGTAGTAGAACGTCGGATACTGCTCATCCACCGATCCAAAATCCAGAACAGGCATCAGCTGAACATGCGTAATGCCGAGTTCTTTGAGATAGGAAAGGCCGATGCGCTTGCTTCGGGTGTGTTCATTCTCTTCCACGAACCCCTGGAAGGTCCGCGGATGTTCGATCCCGATTTCTTTCTGCGCAGTCATATCACGGATGGATGCTTCATAGATAATGGCATCTGTCGTGCTTTTCATCGGCTCCATGGGCACTTTGTCCGGAAGCGGAAGCAGCGAGAGGTCATTGACCTGCGAAATGCTCGTATTGATGCCGGTAAAGATGTTCCACGGATCATAGGTTTCCCGGATCGTACCGTTGACTTTGAGACGGTAGAAGTAAAACCGGCCAAGCTGGTCTCCTTCAACGCGTACAGCCCAGTTGCCCCGCTCATAGCGGATCATCGGGAAAATCTCTTCTTTTCCATCTTCAGTAAGCAAAACGACAGTGGCCCAGACGGCCAGGGGGGACCAGAGGGCAAACACGGTTTCTTTTTCGCTGTAGAAGCAGCCGTTCTTGCCGTCCGGGTCTGCAAACTGCTCTGCAAATTCAGCGGTTTTTACGATATAGCTGCAGATAGCCGGAGCGGTCCGGCAGTGTTCATCGTAAAGAACATAGTCGCTGCCGATGACAAGCGGGGCATCAACAGCGCATTCATAGAGAAAATGCGTCTCCAGTTCATCTTTTTTCAGGATAGTCAGAGGGACGATGTTTCCCTTTTCATCTTTCAAATGAAAGGTCTGGCTCTTACCCTGATAAAAGTTCTTTTCCATGTAGATATGAACTGTATTAAATCCGTCGATATAACATTCCAGATTTTCTTTCATTCTCATAAACTGACTCTTTTCTAGCGGCGGATTCCCGCGCATGGAAAAACGGCCGGACAAAGGTGTCCGATGAAAGCGCGGGGATAGCGGCTGGGGAAAAACAGGGAGATTTGATGACAGTCTCATCAAAACAAAATACGGTTTTTTATCATACCGGCAAGCATGAGTTAGAGCAAGCCAGTAAAATTTCCAGCGTCCAGCTTCGTTTTTTGCCTGGGAGGCAAAGCGAATCATGATGGCCAGACATCGATTAGGAATGATGGAATGACTCTTTTAAGGTAAAATAATTCATTCTGTTTCACTTTGTAAAATTCACATTTTTGTTTGTCGAAATCAATTTCAAACCGGTTTCCTGCTCAGAATGCCGGTTCTGCATATGCGCCAAGCCGGTTTGGCCCACTACTCCAAAGTATTTCAGATTGTATCCGCAAAAGACTTCTCATTATGACTTTACAGCCATTTCTCATCTTTGCCAGAAAACTTATCCGTACAAGAATACAGCCGACTGTCTCTGGTTCTCTGATTCAGTGCCCGGAATCCTGCTGGCGAACATTCTGAACGGAAAATGGACCCATCGTCTGCGATCAGGAAAAACAGGATGCGCCGCTAACGGATTTGCGTAAAATAAAAGCGCACGGATTCACTGAAATTTCACGGATCAGCCAGGACCAGGATGGCACGTGCTGCCTGTGCTTTAAATCGCAATGGCATTTTTCCATCCTGTCATGTCCTGTCATGCGCGTTTTTATTGTGCGCCCCCCTGATCCTGATTCCATGCCAGAGAAAAACAGAAATCGAGGAGAAAACATGGACGCAACCAATACAGAATTCAACACTGAAAACCTTTGCGAACAGGATCAGATGGATGAAGAATTTCGCATTGAGCACGATGTACTTGGCGAAGTAAGAGTCCCGAAAAAGGCGAAATGGATGTCGCAGACCCAGCGATCGCTGCAGAACTTCCGGATTGGTACGGAAAAAATGCCCGAAGAGCTGATCCGCGCCTTTGCCAGACTGAAAATGGCCTGTGCGATTGTCAACGAACGGGAAGGAAAAATTTTGGCTGAGCAGAAAAAAGCCATCATTGAAGTCTGCCAGCAGATTCTTGCTGGTAAGCTTGCCGGCGAATTTCCGCTGTCAATCTGGCAGACCGGATCTGGCACGCAGACCAACATGAACGTCAATGAAGTCATCACACATGTCGCAAACAGTAAAGCCGGCTTTGCCCTGCTCCACCCCAATGACACCGTCAACTGCTCCCAGTCGTCCAATGATACCTTCCCAAGTGCACTGCACATCATGGCTGCCATGCAGATCCGCGAGCAGCTGATGCCTTCGCTCGATCGCATCATTGAACAGCTTCGCGCTCTTGAAGAAGAAAACCGGGGAATCATCAAAATCGGCCGTACCCATCTGCAGGATGCAACGCCCCTGTATGTCAGCGACGAAATTTCCGGCTGGCGTTCGATGATGGAACACTCGCGCCGCCATATTGAACTGCTTCTGCCCATGGTCCAGGAACTGGCCATTGGTGCGACCGCGGTTGGTACGGGACTGAATGCCTCGGAGACCTTCGGCGCAGATGTCTGCGCCATTCTGGATTCGATGACCGGCATTCACTTTAAGTCCGATCCGAACTTCTTCCATGCCCTGACATCCAAAGATGCGTGTGCTGTTCTTTCCGGCGCACTGAAAGCTCTGGCTGCCAATGCGATGAAGATGGCCAACGATGTCCGCTGGCTTGCCTCCGGTCCGCGCTGCGGTCTTGGCGAGCTGGAAATCCCGGCCAATGAACCGGGAAGCTCGATCATGCCAGGGAAAGTCAACCCGACCCAGGCTGAAGCACTGACGATGGTTGCCGTACAGGTTATGGGAAACGATGCGGCGATCGGCTTTGCGGCCAGCCAGGGCAACTTTGAGCTCAATGTCTTCATGCCCGTTATTGCACACAATCTCAGCCAGTCCATCCGTCTGCTTGCCGACGCACTGGATTCCTTCCGTTCGAACTGTCTGGCCGGTCTGAAAGTCTGCAAAAAGAAAACGGCAGAGCATCTTTCCGATTCCCTGATGCTTGTTACCTGCCTCAATCCGGTGATCGGCTACGAGAATGCCGGCAAAGCAGCCCGTTATGCTTTTGAGAATGATCTGACACTCAAAGAAGCTGTCCTTGCGCTCGATCTTCTCGATGAAGCCCGCTTTGATGAGCTTGTCCGTCCGGAAAAGATGGTCCGCAAGCCCAAATAATCGCAGCAGTTCACTTTCCAGACTGCATGTCTTCGCGCTGTGCTTTACGCCCTGTACCCTTCTGGAATCTGACCTGACTGCTCTAAACCAAAAATAAATCGCCGTCCGTTTCGGTGCTGACCGATCCGGGCGGCGATTTTCAGATTCTGTTTCAATTGGAAGCGGAAGAAGCGAAATCAGAGAAGCGGCGAGAAGATGCGCAGCACCATCCGGTACTGCCGGATAAACCAGTTCGTTTTGGCGATCCTCTCTTCTGTCACGAGCTGCGACTGCGAGAAAATCGTTTCAAAATCGTCTTCGATTGCCGGAATGCATGAAGGGTTGTACATCCAGATTCCGCATTCGTAGTTGGTGTAATACGAGCGGAAGTCCATGTTGACCGTACCGGCCAGCGCATGCTTTCCATCGACCAGCGTCACTTTGCCATGGATAAATCCCGGCGTGTATTCGTACACCTTGATGCCTTTGCGCGTGAGCAGTTCCGAGTTGGCCTTTGTCACTTCATAGACGATCTTCTTATCCGGAATACCCGGAACGACAATCCGAACATCGACGCCGTTCTGTACCGCAAGCTCAAGCATGCTGACCATGTCCGAATCCAGAATCAGATACGGCGTTGTAATCCAGCAGGTCTTATTGGCGGAATTGATCAGATTGAGATGGAACTTCCGGCCGACTGTCTTATCGTCCGTAGGCGAATCGAAAAACGGAATGACAAAGCCTTCATTTTCACGTCTGGGAAATTCGCTTTCATCCCGGATATACATCTCATAGGGCGTACTGACCTCTGAAGCGTAATTCCACATCTGCAGAAAAGCGATAATGAAAGGCTCAACTGCCGGACCGTCAACACGGACACCCATGTCTTTCCAGTATCCAAAACGCTCAATGCGGTTGACGTATTCATCGGCGATGTTGCTTCCGCCGGTGAAGGCCGTTTTACCGTCGATGATGATGGTTTTGCGGTGGTCGCGGTTGTTCATCTGAATAGCGAGCTGCGGATGAATCGGGTTAAAGGCATGAGCTTTGATGCCTTTGGACTTGAGCATCTGCGCGAAGTTTTCCGGTACATTGACCATGCAGCCGAAATCGTCATAGATCAGCCGGACATCGACACCTTCTTTTGCCTTCTGTTCAAGCACTTCAAGCAGTTCATCAAGCACGCTGCCCTCATCGATGATGTACGTTTCGATGAAGATGTAATCCTTCGCTTCACGTATGGCTTCCATGAAGCCGTCAAACTGTGCTTCGCCTGTCGGATAGTAGCGGGCAGCCGAATTGGCATAGACCGGGAAGAAACCGTTGTTCCAGGCCATATAGGTCATTCGGCGAAGAACCGGATCTTCAATATCGACATCCTTGAGCGTCTGCAGGTTCTGCTCGGCATACGCTGCGTAATCCGCATAAGCCTGGCGGTCCTGAACCATCAGTGCTTTCGGGATCTTCCGTCCGCCAAACAGCAGGTAGAGCATGCCGCCAAAAAACGGCAGAGCCATGATGACAAACACCCACAGCAGCTTGGATGATGAGTCGGAGTCCCGGTTGATGACAACAATCGATACGACAACACTCAGAATCAGCTGCAGGTAATAGACCGGCAGAAACGAACGGGAGAAATAGGTCAGAAGCAGCAGAAGGATCAGCATCTGAAACAGAAGCGCGGCAGCCAGGTAGACTGCCTTGGACTTGGATAATTTCTTAAAGAACTTCACAAGTTTCTCCTTGTTAATCAAAGAAAAACCGGCAAGCCGGTTTCTATTCAAACAGTATACCAGCAAGATGCATGTTGAACAGGCTTCCTCCCGGGATCGCTCCTTACACAAACGTCGCAAAGCGCCCAAATCCGCTCTGAGCCGACATGCCAGCAGGCATGTTTTAAGCGGTTTTCTGCCATAAGAAAGCTGTCTATTCTGCGCTGATTCCGGGGGCGCACGCGCAGGAGTGTCCTGCCGGCGGCCTGCGCCTTTTTTCACACGCCGGATGGTATAATTGAATCATCAGTTCTGTTTCAGTTCCTCATCCCGATTCGGAACGAATGACAGAGAGCCTGGAACGAAACAGACAGACGTATGCAGCAAACCTGAACACGGTCCAGTCCGATCCATCCGCCCTGCCTTTGAGGCGGATCTTTGAACCAGACACTGGATGAAGGATTCGGTGTCTGGTTTTCTGTGTGCACAGATGAAAGAAGAGGTCAGGAAATGAAAACCAAGAAATACCCCTTTACCCAGAACCGGGAAATCTCATGGCTGAAATTCAATCAGCGGGTTCTCGAAGAAGCTGCTGATTCCAGCACCGCGCTTTTAGAGCGCCTTAAATTTCTGGCGATCTTCACATCCAACCTGGATGAATTTTTCATGGTCCGTGCAGGCTCGCTGATGGACATGTCCTTAGTCGACGATACGCAGGTCGATGCCAAAAGCGGCATGTCGCCGGGCGAACAGCTGCAGGCGATCTTTGATGAATCTGCCAGACTCTACAAAATGCGCGATAACATTACGCACAATCTGACTCATACGCTGCGCGAAGTTCAGATTGAGCCGATGAACATCAAGAATCTGAACAAGAAGCAGCAGAAGTTTGTACAGAAGTATTTTGAAACAGATCTGTCCGTGCTGCTTGCCCCGCAGATCATCGATATTCATCACCCGTTTCCGTTTCTGATCAACAAAGAGCTCTACATTTTCTTCTCCATCATTGAAGACGGAAAAACCAAATACGGCATCGTTCCGATTCCTTCCTACATTCCACGCGTCATCTATCTCAACGAAGATAAGACGGAATACATTCTGGCCGAATACGTCATTCTCGAATATCTCGAGAAGATGTTCCCAAAATCCAGAATCCCGTTTAAGACGATCATCCGGGTTACCCGCAATGCGGATATCAACCTGAACAGCGCGGACATCGAAGACGACGAAGACTACCGCTCCTACATGAAAACCATTCTCAAGAAGCGTTCCCGTCTGCAGCCGATCCGTCTGGAAGTGTACAAGCAGATCGATGATGCTGCGCTCGATTATCTGTGCAAGCAGCTCCATCTGAAAAAGAAACAGGTCTTCATCTCCAGGCGTACCCCGCTTGATCTCTCCTACATTTTCCCGCTCATCGACGCTCTGCCCGCTCCGCTTCGAAGCGCTCTGTCCTACAAGCCTTTCGTGCCGCAGACCGATCGCCGTCTCAATCCAGAAGCGCCTCTCATTCCGCAGATTCTCGATCATGATGTTCTGCTGTGCTATCCCTATCAGGACATTGACCTGTTCATTTCCCTGCTTGCGGAAGCATCTTCAAGCAAGGATGTCCTGTCGATCTCCATTACGATCTACCGGCTTGCCAAGAATTCCAAAGTGGTCAAATACCTGTGCCGGGCTGCTGAAAACGGCATCAGCGTAACGGTGCTCATGGAACTGCGTGCCCGCTTTGACGAACAGAACAACATCCAGGCTGCCGAGCGGCTTGAAGAAAGCGGCGTCAGCGTGTTCTACGGCTTTGAAGACTACAAAGTTCATTCCAAGCTGATGCTCATTACCCTCAAGTCCAAAGGCCGTCTGCGTACGATCACGCAGATCGGAACCGGCAACTACAACGAAAAAACAAGCCGGCAGTATACCGACTTCTCTTTGATTACCGCTGATCCTGTGATTGGTCAGGATGCGACGGAGTTCTTCAAGAATATGAACATCGCCAATCTTCATGGCGACTATGCACGACTCATCGCCTCGCCAAATTCGCTCAAAGCTTCCGTCATGACGCACCTGGATGAGCAGATCCGTCTGGCGCGGGAAGGAAAGCCTGCCAGAGCCTGGTTCAAGATGAACTCCATCACTGACCTGGATCTGATCGCAAAGCTTGCCGAGGCAAGCCAGGCCGGCGTGCAGATCCGCATGATCGTCCGCGGCATTACGTGCATTCTGCCAGGTCTTGAAGGCTACACCGACCATATTGAAATTCACTCGATTGTCGGACGCTTTCTTGAACACGGTCGCCTGTACATTTTCGGAACCGGTTCCGATACACAGGTGTACATCTCATCGGCTGACTTTATGACCCGCAATACCGAACGCCGTGTAGAAATCGGGGTTCCGATTCTGGATCCGGCGCTTAAAAAAGAACTGCTCGATTATTTCGAAACCGAATTTGAAGACAACATCAACGGCCGCAAGCTGCTGCCTTCCGGTCTGTATGCACATGTTGATAACGGCAGCGAAGAGCTGATCAACTCACAGGAAGTTTTCATTGAAAAGGCAGAAAAAATGAAATACGTCCCGCAGAAACCCGAAGCCCGCAAGCCGTTTCTGCGCCGTCTCTTTTCCCATGCACACAGAAAACACGCTTCAGATTCCAAAGAGTAAATCTCTTCAAGCCTGGGAATTAGCCTGTAAATACGGAACAGATTGTGGATGCCAGAGTACATAACCTGACCCGAATTCACACAAACCGCTCCTGTTTTCTCAAAAAATCAGCCGGGAAGAGCCTGCTCATCCTTTTGCGGATGGCAGTGCTCTTCCTTTTTGTCTGGCTTTCTGACTTTCTGGATGATCTGTTTTTCTGACCTGTCTGACTGGTACAGCTTGTCTGGCTTCGACTGCGCGCTTTGCCGGCTTTCGTGTGCAGCTCTGTTCTCTTTTCTGACGTATCTCCTTTGTTACGCATTTCCCTTCTGGCTGTTATCCTGGCATCTCTGTCTTTTCCGGTTCTTCCCTGTTTGTGCCCTGGGAAAGATCTGCGGGGATCCTTCCATCTGCTTCAGCGTTGCCGCTTCAGTTTCTGCTTTCATATGGAGCTTCCGTCTGTGCTAAACTGTTTGGCGCACAGGGTCCAGATCAGATCTCTGGACCCGGGCCGGAAGAGGCAATTCCGGTTTCTGAAAGGATGAAACTGTATGAACAAAAAAGAGCTCCAGGAAATCCGCCGGCAGCTGAAGCCGGAAAATGAGCGTCTTCACTTAAAGGGCATCATGGAAGCCTATGGAAAATTCAAGGATACCGAAGCGTCAATCCAGTTTTGTCGGCGCATTGATCCGGAAACTCTGTCGACGGAAGAAGAAGAACTCTACTACGCAATTTTTAAAAAGAGTCTTGGCGGTACGCCGGGCAAGAACCTGGTGGAATACGGTTTTGACAGCCGCGATCCGGCTGCCGTTGAACTGAAACGGACTTTTTTCGACTACAAGGATGGCGCGCTGCTTCGTGAAGAAACATTTGAGTCCTTTGCGCAGGAAATGATCGAAAAAGGCAATTACCGCAACAGTGTCTACCTTACCGCAGGAATTTTTGAATACTCTGCTCCAAACCTCAACGCAAACCGAGAGGAAACAGAAGGCAATTCCACATACCGCTTCATGATTGTCTCCGTCTCCGAAGCACGTCTGACTCAGATTGGCCTGTATTACTCGACCTACGAAAACAGCGTGCAGCGCAAGGTTAACGAGGAGATGCAGATTATCCCCTCGCCTCTCGATGCATTCCTCTATCCGGTATTCAGCGACCGCGCCAGCGATGTCAACCATCTGCTTTATCATTCAAAAACGGCGAAGAATCCGAATATCGATCTCATTGAGCAGTTCTTCCATGTCCCGTTCCAGTCTACCGGACCGGAACAGTCGGAAGGATTTGCGCAGGTCATTGAGGAAGTCTTCCCGGAAGGCCTTGATTTTAAAACCGCAATGAATCTTCACCGCAATCTCGCTGACTACATTGCGGAAGAATCCGAAGAAGAAGCGGTTGTTAAAGTCGACAAAAACCGCATGCGCGACCTGCTTGATGCATCCGGTGCCCGTTCCGAAAACCTCGAACATTTTGATTCTGCCTATACGCGCATTCTTGAAGATCAGGAACTTGCGGCCATCAACCTTCTGGAAAAAGGCAAAGTATCAATGAAATCGCCTCTGATCTCGATTTCCGTCAAGGACGACGGTCTCGATCAGATCCGTACCCAGATCATCGACGGCAAATCCTGTCTGGTCATTGAAATCAGTGACGAGCTGCAGATCTCCAATCTGCCGGCTACTGTAAAAGAACCTGCCAGAGAAGTGGTTGTCGTCCGTCCGGAAGATGCAGAAAACCAGAATCCAGAACAGTAATACTCTCTCTTTTGCGACGATATAAAACGCTGCCGGTCATTGAAGTCCGGCAGCGTCTTTTCGTATTTCCTGTTCCCTGCTCTTTTTGTTTTTGTGTTCGTATTCGTATTTATTTCTGTTTCTTCTGAAAATCCCGTCTGATCCGGGCGGTTACTGAATCATGCC
>Jenna_p2__coassemble_2266_pt1 | contig 11375 bp, 9 predicted proteins | sample Jenna_p2__metabat2_high_PE_029 | metagenome-assembled genome bin Jenna_p2
TCAACTATAATAACACCGCTCTGTAACAGACGCAAGCATTATTTGTGATTTTCTTCAAGAATTTCACGAGTTGATTTCACTGCTGATCTGTCTGCCTTCGCAAACAAACAGCTTTTTATTTGTACTTCTTTTCTCTGGCTTTGTCAATAAAATGCTCCCGTTGGCGGGCTCAAAAAGTCCCATCTTTCCCTCTTGTGTCTTTTTCCATTTCTGTCTCCAAAACAGAAAGGACCCTGGTGTCTGTGCAGGGACACCAGGGAATGATAAGTTCATACAGGATTTAGTCCTGAAAGCTGAACGATGAATTATGCGGCAGCTTTTACAGGTTTGCGGGTAAAGCCAAGAATCAGAGCAGCAACAACAACGCCAGCTGCAAGAGCGACAAGATACATCAGCGGATTGCCGATGGTCAGTACAACGAAGATTCCGCCATGAGGAGCCATCAGCGTGCATCCGAACAGTTCGGAAAGAGCACCTGCAACTGCAGATCCGATCGCACAGGCCGGAAGAACACGAAGAGGATCGCTTGCTGCAAATGGAATTGCACCTTCTGTAATGAAGGAAAGTCCCATAACAACGTTTGTCGGAGCTGTTTTCCGTTCATCTTCAGTGAATTTGTCCTTGAACAGCCAGGAAGCCAGAGCGATTGCGATTGGAGGAACCATGCCGCCGATCATTACAGAAGCCATGACTGCATAGTTGCCGGCTGCAAGAGAAGCTGTACCAAATACGTAAGCTGCTTTATTGAACGGACCGCCCATATCGATTGCCATCATTCCGGCAAGCAGGGCGCCAAGAACTACGCCGGAAACACCATTCAGCGATTCAAGCCAGAGATTGAGCTGTGTGTTAAGCCAGCCTACCGGCGGCTCAACCAGGAACATCACGATTGCACCAGTGATCAGCAGACCGCAGAACGGATAGATCAGCATTGGTTTAATGCCTTCCAGAGAATCCGGAAGTTTCGAGCAGAGCTTTTTCAGGCCATTAACTACATAACCAGCCACAAAACCGATCAGCAGTGCACCAAGGAATCCGGATCTTCCATTTGCAGCAAGTGCGCCGCCGACAAACCCGACCATCAGACCCGGACGGTCTGCAATCGACATGGCAATGTATCCGGAAAGAACGGGAAGCATGAATCCAAATGCGACACCGCCTACGCTCTTGAAGAAAGCAGCAGCCGGGGTAATCGTACCGAACAGCTGTCGTTCAGACTCGGCAAGCATATTCATATCGACACAGAATCCATCAATCAGGAAAGCAATCGCGATCATGATGCCGCCGCCGACAATAAAGGGCAGCATGTGGGAAACACCGTTCATCAGATCCTTATAGACTTTATGCCAGCCGGATTCTTTTGCATCCGATACTTCTGCATGGGATGTACTTCCTGATTCGAAAACCGGTGTATTTGGATCAAGAGAGCGTTCGATCAGTTCCTGCGGTTTATGAATTCCATCCGCAACCGCTGTCTGGATAACACGTTTTCCATTGAAACGGTCCATCGGGACTTTCGTATCAGCTGCAACAATGATTCCGTCCGCTTTCTGGATATCATCAGCAGTCAGTACGTTTTTAGCGCCGCCCGATCCGCGGGTTTCTACCTTGACCCGGTAGCCCATCTCTTTTGCTTTCTTCTCAATTGCCTCTGCTGCCATATAGGTATGGGCAATTCCAGTCGGGCATCCGGTTACCGCAATAATATAAGGAACATTTGCGCCGGAAGCTGAGGGAGTATCACCAGCCTGTTCTTCTACAACTGCTGTCGGTTCCTCTTCTGCCGGTTTATCCAGCGCTTCTTCTGCTTCATTGAGCAGATCCAGGAACTCTTCCGGCGTTTTTGCCTTTTTGAGCGCACTGGAGAGATCTTCATTCATGAGCATTCTCGAAAGCTGTGCGAGAACTTCGAGATGGACGTTGCCGTCTTCTGGCGCAGCAATCAGAAACAGAAGATTGACTGGCTGTCCATCAAGCGAGTCATAGTCAACGCCATCCGGAATAACCATTGCAGCCAGACCTGGCTGTTTTACTGCTGCGCAGCGGCCATGGGGAATCGCAATTCCCATGCCGACACCTGTCGTACTTTCTTTTTCGCGGTTATACACCTGTTCTTCATATGGAGCGCGCTCTGCGATTTTTCCGCTCTTTTCCATGAGGTCGATCGCTTTGCGGATAATTTCATTCTTATTGGCAGCAGAAGCATGAACATCGATGCTTTCTACCGCAAGCAAGTCTCGAATTTTCATGTATTACCCTTTCGTCAGCCGGACTGTACAGTCCTTCAGTTTTTCTCTTTTATGGTTTTCTGATTTATGAATTGCGTCCGGTTCATCTGCTGCCTGTCCTGATCGAATAAAGGAAACAGTTCAGGCGAACACAGATCAGGCAGCCAGAGTCCACTCAGGCAATCTGAACCGGAAGCATTAAAACTGTGTGCAGTACATAAAGAACGATCAGAGAGTAAATCTGTGAATCTCAACCGGGCTCTGTGTCTGAAGACGTTCAATGTCGGCATATTCTGCAAGGTCTTTGCAGAACGCCGTTGCAGAACCGCAGCAGATTCCAAGGGCCAGTGCTTTTTCCAGGTTTTTGCTTTCGAGATAGCCGGCGGTAAATCCGGCAACCATGGAGTCGCCTGATCCGACAGAGTTGACCAGTTTTCCCTGCGGACATGAAGCGGTATAGAAGGCACCATCCATTCCGGCAAGAAGAGCTCCTTTGGCGCCCCGGGAAACCAGAACATTTTTTGCTCCCATGTCCTGAAGTTTCCGTGCTGCTCTGGCAAGGTCTTCGACGGATTCAAGCTTCTGATCAAACAGAGCTTCCAGTTCATCCTGGTTTGGCTTGATCAGAAAGGGATGACGCTCAAGCGTATTGAGCAGAAGATCTCCAGTGGCATCCACAACGCTGAGCACATTTTCATCGAGCAGATCGAGCAGATGGCGATAGAACATCGAATCAAGTCCAGCAGGAATGCTTCCGGAAAGGATCAGTACATCGTTTCCGTTCAGCCCTCTGATCCGGCTTTCAAGCTTCTCTACATTCGACGGGTTAAGCTCGAGACCGCATCCATTGATTTCCGTTTCCTTGCCGGATTTGAGTTTGACGTTGATCCGGGTATAGCCCGCACAGTCAGTAAAGTCTTTTTCAAAACTGCGATCTGCCAGCATCCGGACAAGTTCCTGTCCGGAAAAGCCGGCAACAAATCCAAGGGCGGTATTCTCATGGCCAAGCCGTCCAAGGATGGTTGATACATTGATGCCTTTTCCGCCTGGATACAGTTCGCATTCTCTGGCGCGGTTTGTTTCGCCGGTCTCGAAATGATCGACGCGCATGATGTAATCCAGCGAAGGGTTAGCGGTAAGTGTGTAGATCATGCAGTTCTCCTTTCGTCCTGTCCGGACAGCTCACAACTTCAGCCGGCCGGCATCTTCCTGAAATTTTCTGTTTTGATCACCTGACTGAGCGGATCAGACTGGACAGTCTTTTTGCGATTACCGGTTGTTTAATGTTTCATCCGGTGTTTCTTCTGTGTCTGTTTCTTCCGCAGTTCTGAGAATCAGTCCAGGGAATCCTTCTGGAATCTGTGCATCTTTTTCCGTAACCAGAACCGCGCGCGAGAGATCGCCAAAGCGAACCGCCGCTGTCTGGTCGAACTTCGAAGAGTCTGCAAGTATATAGGGATCCAGCGTTCTGTCGAGCGCTTTTTTCTTTACCGCAGCTTCTCTTACATCCGGTGTCAGCAGTTCCCCGTCTTCCGTAATTGCGTTTGCCCCAAAAAAACCTTTGGAAAACCGGTACTTGTCCAGAAATTCGAGTGCTTCTTCTCCGACCAGCGCATTTGTGGTGGATTTAAGTTCTCCGCCAGTCAGCGAAACAGGAATGCCAAGTTCCATCAGCTGCATCGCATGTGAAATTGAATCGGTTACAGCCTGAATTTCTTTTCCTGCAAGCATAGGAAGCAGAGCCTCAACCGTCGATCCTGCATCAAAGTAGATCGTTTCCCCATCCTGGATCTGTCTTACTGCCTGCATGGCGATATCCTGTTTTTCTTTCTGATGCTCGTCCCGGCGGCTGGCTAAACGGCTGTCAGAAACAGCGGTTCTTTTTTTGCATGTAACGCCGCCGCGGATCCGGTGAAGCAGTCCCTGTTCTTCAAGAGTCATCAGATCTCTGCGAAGTGTGCTCTCTGAGGTCCCGAGCAGATCAAGAAGTTCCTGCTGCGAGGCTCTCTCTTTCCCTTTGAGATAATTCAGAATTTTCTCATGTCGTTCTTCGGTCATCATTGTGCTGTTATCCTTCATATCTTTTCTATATCTTTCACCTCTGTTCACCTGTTGTTCTTACAGTGAGATCATACAGAGCTGAAAGCGGTTAATCAACCATTTTTCTTCAAATTTCTTCATTTAAATTCATTTTCTGTTCATCATCCGTCATCTATCTGCTTTCTATCCTCTTACTTCGTTCAATATCACTCATATATTTCATATTTATTCATATTTCCCAGTTTTTTTCAGGATATTTCTGGCAGATTGGGTTCTTCCGGCTGTTCGTTTCTGCTCTATCCGGCTGTAGATGGAGGAGGAGAAAGTACAGAAAGCCGTTCAGGAAGAATCGTGAATCATCGTGAAGTATCGTGAAGTTTTCATCTCTATTCTTTCACGATTCGTCACGAAAGGGGCTTTCGCAGACTTTTCCGCTCCCTTTTCGGAGCTTTTGGCCGCTTTTCGCAGCCCGTCCCGGCCACGCCACCCCTTTCTTAAGGTTTCTGATCGAGCCGGAACGAGTTTTTTCCCCTTTGAGCTGCTGTCAGAATTCAGGCAAAGAGTGATGATCCGTCATCATTCAGAAAAGCTCCTGTCCAGATTCGGATTTTTCCGCACAAAAAAATCCAGGCAGGACTGACTTTCGTCATCGTTCTGTCTGGATTTTCTGAAGTCTTCGTTTGGCGATCAGCGAAAATTTGCTGATCTGCTTTTCTGGTTTCGATCGGTCTGCTGCTTATTCAGCTTTTGCGGAACCGTCAAGTTCTGCAAGTTCATGAATACGGCGGATATGGTTGGCTCCATTGGAGAATGGAGTTTTCAGGAATTCATGAACGATATCTTTAGCGGTTTCGAGTCCGGTTGTGCGGGCACCCATAGCCAGCATGTTGGCATCGTTGTGTTCGCGGGTCAGACGTGCGTCAGTTACATCCTTGCACAGACCGCAGCGGATGCCTGGAACTTTGTTTGCGGAGATGGAAATGCCGATACCTGTTCCGCAGATTACGATTCCGCAGTCTGCATCTTTATTCAGTACGGCTTTCGCGCATTTCTCGCCATAGAAAGGATAGTCAACGCTCGCATCAGTATCTGTTCCCAGGTTGAGAACTTCATAGCCTTCGCTTTCGAGCATCTTTACGATCTCTTTTTTCATTGCCACTGCAGCGTGGTCATTCGCAATTGCAATTTTCATATGTTCACCTCATGAATACTGTTCTGTACGTCTCTATTCTGTCACAGTCCGCCAAAGAGTTGAAAATCTGGCGCCTTAAGAGAGCACAACAGGAAAGATCTTCTGCATGTTTTTCATACTGAACAGATCTTGAGTATCAGTCCGGACTTTTTTCGCGGGATCCAGTCTGCATTTCTGAAACTTTCTATATTATTTTGCTTTTTCGTTCTCGGGACTTTGCTGACAGTCTTCCGGAATCACCAAATCCGGACATCCGCCGGAGCAATTTGTCTTTTTTAATCAATTCTCAGCTTTAATGCTTAGAAAAGTGCCTTAACTGTCAAAGAAGTCCGTCTTTTCCATTGAACGTCTGCCTTGTGTGTTTCGGGTGGATTATCTGTTCATTTTTCTTCGTCGCCCTGGTTTTGGTCTGCAGGAGCAGTTTCTGGCGATTTTCTGTAAATTTCTGTAAAATTTTCCAGGTTATTTGAAAAAGTTTTCCATCAGATTCAATCTTTGATTCCCATCTTGTTATACTTTGTAAGTCATTTTTTTAGGAGGATTTATGGCTGATCTTAAAGCTTTATTCGAAACCGTAAAAAAGAGAAATCCCAATGACCCCGAGTTCCTTCAGGCTGTCGAAGAAGTCTTCGAATCCCTGCAGGTAATTCAGGATCACAAACCCGAACTGCTCGACCAGGGCGTGCTTGAGCGCATGTGCGAACCTGACCGTCAGATCATGTTCCGAGTTCCCTGGGTTGACGACAATGGCAATGTCCAGGTCAACCGCGGATACCGCGTTCAGTTCAACAACGCGATCGGCCCGTACAAAGGCGGTCTGCGTTTCCATCCGAGTGTCAACATCTCCATCATCAAGTTCCTCGGCTTTGAACAGGTCTTCAAGAACTCTCTGACCACCCTGCCAATGGGCGGCGGAAAAGGCGGATCCGACTTTGACCCGAAAGGTAAATCCGACGGCGAAGTTATGCGTTTCTGCCAGTCTTTCATGACTGAGCTCTATAAATACATCGGCCCGAACACAGACGTACCTGCCGGCGACATCGGCGTTGGCGCACGTGAAATCGGCTACATGTTCGGCCAGTACAAGAAAATCACCAACGAATGGTCCGGCGTTCTGACTGGTAAAGGTCTGAGCTACGGCGGATCCCTCGTTCGTACCGAGGCTACCGGCTATGGCCTTTGCTACTTCACTCAGGCTCTGCTTGAAAACAAAGGCACAAGCTTCGAAGGCAAGACTGTCTGCATTTCCGGTTCCGGAAACGTAGCCATCTACGCTGCACAGAAAGCAACTCAGCTTGGCGGTAAAGTCGTTACTCTGTCTGACTCCAACGGAACTATCTACGATCCAAACGGGATCGATCTCGATACCGTAAAAGACATCAAGGAAGTTCGTCGCGGACGCATCAAAGAGTATCTCGAGAAACATCCTCAAGCGACTTACATGGAAGGCGAACGTCCATGGTCGATCCCATGCGATATCGCTCTGCCATGCGCTACTCAGAACGAACTGAATCTCGACAACGCGAAAGAGCTTGTTAAGAACGGTGTCTTCTGTGTCTGCGAAGGTGCAAACATGCCGACTACACCAGATGCAATCCACTATCTGATGGCTAACGGCGTTTACTACGCACCTGGCAAAGCTTCCAATGCCGGCGGCGTTGCCTGCTCCGGTCTTGAAATGAGCCAGAATGCAGAACACCTCAGCTGGACTGCTGAAAAAGTTGATGCCATGCTCAAAGAGATCATGGTCGGCATCTTCCAGAACTGCCGCGATACCGCTGCTGAATTTGGTCATCCGGATGAATACGTCATCGGCGCCAACATCGCAGGTTTCCTGAAAGTTGCAGAAGCTATGAAAGCTCAGGGCTGCGTCTAAGCCAAAGTTCTGAATCCAAAGATTTGAACCTTTAATACTGAACCTTTTCTATCTAATTCATTGTCTGAAACTGATTAACAAAGCCGCCGGTTCTGCACCTGCAGAACCGGCGGTCTTTTCTGTCTCTTTACTTTCCTATATCAGGTTTCTGTTCGGTCTTTGTTCAGTCACCGTTCAGTCGTCTGATTTTTCTTCGCACATCGCCCAGAATGCGTCAAGGTGCAGATAGTCCGGCATGGTCAGAAGAGAATGAGCCTTCTTCTGCTCATAATCCCTCTCATCCGGCGTACAGATCGCAATGCAGGGATATCCGTTATCCCAGGCCGTTTCCAGCGCATACAGCGCGTCTTCAAACACCATGACTTCATCCTTTGCAAGATTCATAGATTCTCTGGCCAGGTTATACATGGCTGGATCCGTCTTGCCGATCGATACGCTTTTGCAGTCAAAAACGCCATCGCACGTCTGTTCGAGGCCATAGCGGCGAAGAACCGAACGGACGCATTCGCCATCTCCTGCTGTTGCGATCACAGCCGGAATATTGCGCCGTTCAAGTTCAGCGAGAAACTCCGGAGCTCCGTTAATCATCCGGATCTCATTTGCATAAATTGAACGCAGCTTGGCCAGGAAAAACGCAAGCATCTCCTCTTCTGTTTTCTGCAGACCAAACCGCTCGATAAACAGCTTTGCCGCATCCTTCAAAGACGCATTTTCCAGCTCTCCAGGTTTCAGTCCGTCTTCAGGCAGTCCGAGATCCTCCAGACATTCCTGCGCAAACGAATCCCAGATCTGCATGGAATCCAGTATTGTTCCGTCTCCATCGAGAATGACGCCTTTAATCATAGAATTTCCTCTCTTTCTGCCGACTGTCTTTGCCGATCTTCTCTATTATAAAAGACACGCAGCGCTTTTCCCTGCTGCACAGAGAACAGTCACCCGCACTGTGTGTCAGAACACTCACTGTTACTCTTGAATCAGGAGGATTTTTTAATGGAACGTTATCTTGAATTCAGCACGCCGATCGGCAGACTGTGCCTGATTGCCGATCAGGGTGAAATCATCCGCATCGCTTCTCTGAACGGCAGTTTTCGGCCAGATCCTGCTCAGCTGTCTGAAGACGACCATACAGACTGCAGCAGCGAAGATAACCGCAATAATCCCGAATGCGCGCTGCTCGTCGATGCGAAAGAACAGATTCTTGAATACCTGGATGGAAAGCGGAAGTTCTTCACCTTCCCGATCCATGAAGACGGAACCCCGTTTGCCATCGATGTAAAAGAAGCCGCAAAAACTGTACCCTACGGCCAGACCATCACTTATGAGCAGCTCGCAAAGAATGCCGGTCATCCCGGAGCATATCGGGCTGCAGCGCGTGTGATGAGTACCAACAAGTTTCCTTTAGTCATCCCATGCCATCGTATTCTTCCCAAAGACAAGCCAGTTGAGCAGTCCCGGTATTCCTTCTGCGACGGCGCGGCTACCCGTAAATACCTGCTGGATCTTGAACAGAAGAACAGTCAGTGATTTCTCTGTGCTGATCTGGTCTCTTTCTTCCACCAGTAATCCCATGTTCCAAATATCCCGAAACACATCTGAAACGAAACACATACAGGCGGACAGAATAATTTCTGTCCGCCTGCTGTTCGTGTACTGACTTTCGGGAGGAGCACTCCCTGAGTGTTTCTTTATGAATGTAGGATTGTATGAATCGTTATTTTACGGAAGGTCTGGAATCAGAGCCTGCATCGTATTCATGAATCTTTCTGTTCAGCTTCGGTACGATTGTCTTCTCGTACTCTTCGCGGGACATGATGTATTCATGCGTTTCTTTATAAGGAGTATGGTGAGAAATCTTCCACAGACGTTCTGCTTCCGGTTTCCAGTTCTTGGCATACTCTTCTGTTTTTTCAACCAGATGTTCAACAGATTCCGGAGATTCCAGGTCGGTAGAATGAGCGCCGGAAGCGTGAACCATCTCGCCGATTGCATGCGGGTTTTCCAGCATTGGGCATGGTCTAAGATGGTTGCCGTTGAATGGCTGATGCTCTTTGTACTGCATGAACATCGGCGAGCAGAGTCCTTCGAGGATTGTCTTTTCACGGATGTTGGAATCGGAATAGTGAATGAATACGCACGGGTCCATATCGCCATTGGCGTTGATATGGAAGTAGCGGCGTCCGCCGGCGATGCATCCCTGCAGATATTCGCCATCGTTCTGGAAGTCCATCGGCCAGATCTGTTTGTTTTCACGAATCTCACGGATACGGTGGTACATGAATTCACGCTGTTCAGGAGACGGCAGCAGTTCGACAGCTGCATCGTTTCCTACAGGCATGTAATGGAAGAACCAGGCGTATTTAACGCCGCGGCTGATCATTTCATCAATAAATTCATCGGATACGATGGAAGGAATATTTTTCGAAGTATAGCAGCAGCTGATACCGATCGGCAGTTTGTGTTTGTGCAAGATATCCATGGCTTTCAGAACCTTGCCATAGACGCCTTCGCCGCGGCGGAAGTCTGTTGCATCTTCAAGACCTTCAACAGAGATAACCGGGAAGAAGTTTTTGACTTCAAGCATATCCTGAGCGAACTGCTCATCAATCAGCGTGCCGTTCGTAAAGGACATGAATACGCAGTCGTTATGACGGCGGCAAAGTTCCATCAGGTCTTTCTTGCGGACCAGAGGTTCTCCGCCTGTATAAATATAGAAGTAGACGCCCATGTCTTTACCCTGGCGGATAATGTCATCGAGCTCTTCGAGGGAAAGGTTCAGCTTGTTTCCGTATTCAGCTGCCCAGCATCCGGTGCAGTGCAGGTTGCAGGCCGAGGTCGGGTCCATCAGGATCGTCCATGGCACGTTGCATCCGTATTCTTCGCGAACTTTCTGCTGTTTTTCCCAGCCGATGAAATTGGCGTTAACTACAAAGTTTGTAAATGCTTTTTTAATAACTTCCAGATCAACATCATCAAAAACGCTGCACAGCAGCTGGTTCAGATTGTTATCCGGGTCATTGACAACGCGGGTTATCGCAGCGCGGGGGCCCGGGAACGATGTGTCGTTGCGCATGACTGTATTGATAAAACTCATCAGACGGGGCAGGTTCTTCTGCGGGTTCCCGTTGATATAAGACAGAGCAGTGTTAATCGAAGTTTTTGTAGCGGCTTCTTTGAATCCCATAGTATTTACTCCTGTTCCTTAACAACTTGTATAACTTTTAATCTTATTTCTGACATCCATAATAGTATCCCGACCATTCATAAACTCCATAGACAAACCGGAATATCTGTCGGGACAAACGGATTTGCTTTATTTTATTGACCGGATTGAGTACCGAAAACATCTTTAGAGCTGTGCTCACTCTATCATTTTCAGACACACTTCTCGCCTGTTTCGCCCGAAAAACGACTGTTCCGCTAACAATACCGGAATGGATGATTTTCCTGAACCGGCAGGATCGTTTTGTTCCCTGCCCGTACAGAGTGAAGCATACCTGCATGAAACATGAGGGCCCGCGGCAGAGTACGTATTTTCTGAACTGTATCTCCGTCCGCCTGCCGAAAGTCCGCGAATGCCTGCATGAGAAGAAAGGGCTTGTTTTCCTGGTGAAAACAGACCGTTCGAATCTATATAGTTATCTGTGACTTACTAAAACTGGTCGAAAAAATTTCTGTGTTGTACAGAATTTTCCTATAATGAAAACAACTGATGACGAAAGGAGATCCTCAAATGGCTGCTGTTGTTAATGACGATATGTGCATCGGATGCGGAGCTTGCGAAGGAGCTTGCCCAACTGGCGCTATCACTCTTCCTGATGGAAAAGCTGTTGTAGACGCTGATACCTGCATCGACTGCGGCGCTTGCGTTGGCGTTTGCCCAACTGGCGCTGTAACCCTTGGCGACTAATTTTAAACCACACATCTTTAAAGACGGCTTTGGCCGTCTTTTTCTTTTTGCCTTTTTCGCCTTTTTCTTCCATATCTATCCCAATGTCATTAAGTTAAGATTTCTCAGACCACATCAGCGTTAAGCAGTGAT
>Jenna_p2__coassemble_2279_pt1 | contig 11299 bp, 10 predicted proteins | sample Jenna_p2__metabat2_high_PE_029 | metagenome-assembled genome bin Jenna_p2
GTCTGATTCCGATCCGCCAGCTGAGCCGCTCACAGGAGCAGCTCGAAGAATGCCTGGCTATTTTCAAGGACATTGACGGATTCCCGGCCAATTATGATCTGATCATTCTCGACATCATGCTGTATTTCATGAGCGAAGAAGTGACATCCAAAGGCCGCGTCTCCTCAAACCTGCGTGCATTTATCCGTAAATTCCGTGCGCAGCTTCACGATTTTCTGATCAAAGACCATGTCCGCTTTGAAGTCATCGATTAACGCACTGGATCTCTGCTTTTCAACAAACAATTTTCCCCGGCTGCCTGCAGCCGGGGATTTCTGTTTTCTATCTGTGTCTGTTTCTTCTGTTTCGTTGTATTTCGATCCTGCACTCTCTGCTTCGAGCAGAAAAAAACTCCCGGATTTTCCGGAAGTTCATTTCAGTTCTGTTCAAATCGAATTTTGCCGTTATATACGGCTTTTTCAGATACGGGGGAAAACAGAGAAAACTTTTTAATTGCGGGAGAGCGATTCGTTTACAAAATCAAATACGCCCTGCTCATCGCGTTCGCCGGCGCTTTCGGTAACGGCGGATCCGTTGTTAAAGAATACAAGTGTAGGAATCGATTCAACGCCATATTCATTGGCAATCTGTTCAAATGTATCGATTTCGGTCTGGGCAACATAGATGCCTTCTTCATTCAGTTTTGCGGAAGCAGCGTTCAGGACTGGGTAAAATGCTTTGCAGTGCGGGCACCAGCTTGCGTAAAACTCCATGAGCACTTTGGAATGTCCGTCGATTACGGACTGGAAGTCTTCATTGCTTGTGATCTGATGAATCATTGGAATGACCTTCTTTCTGTTTCAAGTATCCTACGAAAACAGGGGTTTTCTGAGCGAATTGACCGCCCAGGAAATCCCTGAAATAAGGCTGAAAAACAGAAAAGAACTCTTCGGTATTCATTGGATAAAGCAGTATGTTTTTCCGGATGAAATCAATGTTTTCTGTTTGTTTTTCAATGGTTTTTACAATTTGTCTGAGTATCTGACTCGACAGAATCGGCAGAATCTGGCTCTGTTTGGGATCAGGCATTCTGCCTTCTTTGTTCGAGGTCTAGCCAAGCAGTCTGCGGATGACTTTTGCCATCCATGGCCTGCGATCATTGTAACGGAAAGGCAGGTCGAGAATGCGGCAGTCCGGTTTTACGGCAACGCTCTTGATGTGGGTAAAGGTCTCAAAGCCCCAGCGGCCATGATACTGTCCCATGCCGCTTGCTCCCATTCCTCCAAAAGGAACCCAGTCGCTGGCCAGCTGAATGATCGTGTCATTGATGCATCCGCCGCCAAAGGGCTGAATCTTTTTGACATATTCCTGATGCAGACGGTTTCTGGAAAACAGATAGAACGCCAGCGGAGTCGGACGGTCCTGGATCGTTTCCATCAGCGTGCGGAAATCGGAATATTTCAGTACCGGCAGAAGCGGTCCGAAAATTTCATCCTGCATGATCGGATCATCCCAGGATACATCGCCAAGGACAGTCGGTTCGATCTGCAGTGTCGGACCGGATGCTCTGCCGCCAAAGACGACCTTGTCCGGATTGACCAGTCCTAACAGCCGTTCATAATGCGCCGGGGTAATGATCTTGCCGATTTCTTCGGGATCGGGATACTGTCTGCGGATTTCATGACCAAGTGCAGCCAGGAAATCGTCATAGACGGATTCATGTACGACACAGTAATCCGGTGCAACACAGGTCTGACCGGCATTGAGGAACTTGCCAAATACAATCCGTCTGGCAGCCATTGCCAGATTGGCACTTTCATCGACAACCACCGGTGATTTTCCGCCAAGTTCAAGCGTGATCGGCGTCAGATTTTTCGCCGCTGCTTCCATGACAATCGTTCCGAGCTTTTTGCCGCCGGTAAAGAAAATGGAATCAAACTTCTGCTCGAGAAGTTCTTCAATTTCTTCATGTCCTTCTGTATAGACAGAGACATACTCCGGATCAAACACCGTTTCGATGATTTCCCTGATGACTTTGGATGTCGCAACAGCTGCATGTCCGGTTTTCAGGACAACTGTATTGCCGGCTGCCAGTGCTTCAACAAGCGGAACCATCGCCAGATAGAACGGATAGTTCCAGGGTGCCATGATCAGAACGGTTCCATACGGAATCCGCACGGTTTCATAGAGTGCTGGAAACTGGCTGAGGGGAACGGGATGCTGGTGAATGCCGGCATAGACTTTCATATGACGCATCTGATGATTAATCGCCTCAAGAACCAGACCGATTTCACTCATGTACGCTTCATCGGCGCCTTTGCCTAAATCTTCATATAATGCCGCTTCAATATCTTTGGTGCGGTTGATGATTTCGCCTTTGAGCAGCCTCAGCTGGCTTTTTCGAAACGCGAGATCGAGCGTCTTGCCGCTGCGAAACAGTCTGTTCTGCGCCTGAACGCATTCTGGAATCGAACTGGTCATGCACTTCTCCTTATCCAGCAGAGCTCTTCTGTACTCTGCCATCTACTTATCTTTCTGCTTTCTGACTTCTTTTTGAATCTGTGTACTTTATTCTTCTGTGTTTCTGTTCTTTCTGCTCTCTGTTCTTTGACTCGAAAAAAACAGATCCTGCTTTAATGATAGTCCTGTCTGCATTCCCGGAAAGGCTCAGTTCCAGAAAATGATTTCATGCCGGATCGGAGGCAGTCTGCAGGCGGCTTAATGCGGTATCGATCAGCCGGCAGAGTGTCTCTTCATCCCGGTATCCGGAAATCTGGAAGACTTTCTTCTGCTGGAAGAAGAAAATCAGCGTTGGCAGCGATTCAGTATCATACCGGTCTGCAAGTTCTGGCAATGCATCAATGTCGACAGAGACAAACTGAATCTTTCCCTCATAGTGTTCAGAAACCTGTTCGAGTACCGGTTTAATCATCTGACACGGTCCGCACCAGGAACCAAAGAAATCTGCCAGAACCATTGGATGGTCCTTAAGCACTTCATCAAACTGGCTGGCCTGAGAGAGTTCAAAAACAGCCATGGCGATCACCTCCATTTTCTTCAGTCTAAAGCGCAAAGAAGCTGCGGGCAGATTCGATGCCCGCAGCTTCTTTTATGTACTGGTATCTGCCGGCTGTCTGCCGGTGATTTATTCGATGATATTTAATTCGACAGAACGGCTCAGTCGGTATCGCGTTTTGCGATTCATCCATTTTGATCTGAGAATTTATTTCTTTTCTGCCGGATTGTTGGCAGCAGGTACGTCCTTTTCGATCGGATCCGGATGGTCATCACCAGAATTTCCTGAAGAGACACTGCTCTTTGCTCCACTGTATCGAAGGGCAACCGTTCCTGCGGACGCGTTTCCATCGACTTTGCATGCCGGGCGGTCATCTTCTTCAATCAGAAGCAGATCATCAAGACGGGTGCGCAGTTCATCGTCCGCCTGAATCATGGCTTCGATTTCTTCGCTTTCCAGCTCTCTTCCGCCCTGCGCACTGCTTTCGCCGGTACGTTCCATAGATGCACGAAGCTGTTCCATTTCAGAGCGGACGTTATGAACGAAGCCTTTGCTTTTGGCGGAGCTTTCGTTTTCATTTTTCTGATTCTGCTTCCGTTCGTTTTCCTGTTCACGGCGCCGTTTGACTTCCGCAAGATCGATTTTAAGAATCTTGTACACCGAAGCCATCAGAGGTACGCCAAGAATCATGCCCATTACGCCAAAGAGCGTACCGCCGATGACGATCGTCATCATGACATAGATGCCTGGAAGGCCGACTTTGTTTCCGATAACTCTTGGGAAGAAAACGTTGGATTCGATCTGCTGAATGACGCAGAGGAAAACCAGGAAGATCAGGCACTTGGTCGGAGAAATGGTAAAGATGATGAATGCACCGATGCCGCCGCCGATAAAGGCACCGACCATCGGGATCATGTTAATTACGCCGACCAGAATGCCGATCATCGTCGCATACGGCAGCTGAAGAATCCACATGCCGATAATGCACATCGTCGAAAGAATCAGCGCTTCTATACACTCGCCGGCGATGAAGGATTTAAAGGACTGGTTGAGGATGCGAAGGTCGCGGGTGATGTGGCTTCTCTGCCGCTGACCGACATAGAGATCGAGCCAGGTGTAGTAGCCCTGTACAAACCGTTCTTTTTCAGCAAGGACATACGCCGCAAAGACGATCACAACAAACGAGTTGACGAAGAAGCCGACAAACGAAGTCATCAGGTTCATGGTGTTGTCCATGATGTTGCTTGTACCGGTTCCCTTGGTCAGAAAGCTGAGAATCATCTGGAACATCTGTTCCCAGTCAATGTGGTTCGAGGCAAATTTCTCGGCAACGGACGGATAATTTTTAAACAGCCGCTGGAGAAGCCCGTCGACTTCATTCAAGTAGGTCGGCGCTTCGCTTGTCAGCATTTTAATCGCACTGACCAGGTTCGGGATAATGATCGACAGGATCAGAATGATCAAAGCAAACATGATCACAAAAGAAGTCAGGATCGCGAGTGTTCTTGCATGCTTGCGCACGTAATCTTTATCGGATTTGAGATACTTCTTTTCCGCCGGCTCCATGATCAGGTTCAGGATGAAGGCCAGAGCCGCACCGCCGACCAGAGAAGAGACGGAGCGCACCAGCATGTTCACGCCGGAAACAACATAGGAAAAATTGGTAATAAACAGAATGACACACACGATGATGATGCCCATCATCCATAGCGTTCTGTATTTCTTAAACAGCTTCATGCTCTTCCCCTTTCAGAGTCCAGATCATCTGACAAAGCGCAGTTTTCTGCCAGATGAAAGGCAATTCTGGCTGGCCGTGCAGACAGTCTGCCTGTACGAAGATCCGATCCTGCAGCAGACTTTCATCCTGCAGGATCAGCTGTATTCGTATTTCGAATTCTGTGTTTCTGATTCTGTACTTTTATATTCTTTGTTTTTCTGGCTGACACCAGGTCTGCTTTTTTAAGCGGATGGCGAACAGTCGAATCGCATTTATTTCTGTCTCTGATCTTACCGGGACTGGATAAATCAGAATATAAACCCATTCATTCTGCAATGAACAGGCTTTCATATTGAATATCTTCTGGCACATTGACTTGAATACAGAACCGGACTGGATTGCAGGCTGGTGATCAGGCATTCTGGTTCCATGCGCTTTTTTTCAGCCTGTCTTTTCGGTCTGTATGTTTCGTTAAGATCCTGGCTAGACGGACATGGCCTGGCGCAGAAAAATGATGCCTGCGACCAGAAGAACGGTACCGATTGCCAGCAGCCACAGGCTGCCCTGAAACATGGCTGCCATTGAGAGGGCGCAGCCGCCAAACAGAAGGATAAAGCTGATCCAGAAATTGGCTTTTTGACTGAGGTTTTTCATCGTCCAATCCTTTCCATTTCGATCATCATATCATTCACGCCGCCCTTTCCCTGCCCATGTTGCCGGGATTTAGCCGGAACTGCAGGATTTCTGTCGGGATGACTTTGATTCCGGATTGGATGGGTATATAACACTTCCAGAAAAGTGCAGAGATTTTTCTTCTCTATTGTCTTTCCCTTATTCCGAAGAAATTTCTCTTACATTTTTCCTTCATAGTTACCCTGAATACTGAAAAAAGGAGGGTATGTCCATGGCGAATCCGCCGCACACAAAACGCAGACGATCCGCCCGCAAAAAGGACCGTCCTTCTGCTCTGCTCTTATGCGGACTGCTCATTTTCTCGATCTGCTGTTCCGTATTTGTGCTTGTCCATCCGAAAAAGACGGAAAAATCAAAAGATGAAATCATTGCCCTGGTCGAGTATTATGCCGCCCAGGAAAACATTTCCGATCATATCAATGAACTGAAGGCCATCGTTTCGGTGGAGTCGAACTGGGAAAGCGTCGATGTCTTCCAGTCGAGTGAATCGCTCGGCCTTCCGCCTAATTCCCTGTCCACCGTCGAATCCGTCCGGCAGGGGGTCAGCTATTACGCCTCGCTGCTTGAGCGGGCTGAGGAACTCGGCGTCGATCAGGATGCCGTCTTTCAGGCCTATAACTACGGCAGCGGCTATCTCGACTATGTCGCCGCTCATGGCAAAAAGCATACCCGCGAACTGGCGGAAGCTTTCTCAAAGGAGTATTCCAACGGCGTCATCGTCGCGTATCCAAATCCCGTTGCCATATCCGCAAACGGAGGATGGCGCTATCAGTACGGAAACATGTTCTATGTCGATCTGATTCATCAGATTCTCTAAGTCAGTCGATCAAAGAACCCGGTCTTTGCGGACCGGGTTTTCTTGTGGTCTTCTTCTCTTATGTTCAGCTTTACAAAAATAAAAACGGGGGAAATCATCCCTCGTTTTTTTGTCCGTCCCCAGCAGAACGGATCAGAATCTGCTTTCTGGTGTGTACTACTTCGCCTGAGCGGCTTCGATGAATTTCATCAGGCCGTTTTCATCCATGTAGCCAGCTGTGGCCAGTACAGGCTTGCCTTCTTTGAAGAAAACAAGTGTAGGTACAGACTGAACCTTGAATGCGCCTGCGATTTCCGGGTTCTTGTCGATATCGCACTGAGCGACGACAACTTTGCCCTCGAGCTTGTCAGAAGCAGTTTCGAGTACGGGGTGCAGCATTTTGCATGGACCGCACCATGTTGCGAAGAAGTCAACGAGAACTTCCGGATGTTTGCCTACGATTTCCTTGTAAGTATCGACAGAATCAATATGACGAATCATGTTCAATTACCTCCGGTGTCATTAAGACATTAGTTGCAGAACAGGGGATTCCCTGTCTGTTTCTATTATACGATCAGTCCGTTTTTCAGCCCGTTTTATGGCCCGCACACTCAAAGGAAGTATGAAAGACTGTTCACTGCAGAAAGAAAAAGCAGACAGAAGTCACAATGGGCTTCTGTCTGCATAATTTGAAAGATTATTGTACGAGTCAAAATGACGGAAACGGAAACAGATCCAGGATCCCGGATTATTCGACAGGAACCTGTCCGGCATCTGCACCCGGATCAAATGTGTTTCCCGGATCGACAGGAACTTCTTCGCCAAAGGATCCGCCTGTTCCATCCTGTCCCGGATCATAGGGGATATCCTCAATCGGCTCTGTGCCTGAATAGCCTGGATCCTGAACAGGTGTCTGCTGGTTTCCGGCATTTGGATCATAGTTGCCATAGCCGTAGCCGTATGGATCATACGGAACCGGCTCCTGATCAGGGGCTTCGCTTTCGTTCTGGTTTTTCTGGGAACCGGTCGAATAGCTGGTATCTGTCGATGGTTCAGGAATTTCCGGTTTTCTTCCGCGGATGACGTCTTCAATCAGCTCGTGCGCGGTCTGTACGTTGCTTTCGTAAACCAGCGTGACATAGGCATTGGTTCCCAGCGCTGCACAGAATTCGGTTGAGCTGTCGCCAGCCAGTGCATAGCTCTGGATGTTCCAGCTTGGGAAGGAGCTCACTTCCAGACGGATCAGTTCACGGATCTGCTCAGAAGGCATGTTCGTGGTAAACGCGGTAGAAAGAGCACGCAGGAAAGCCGGATAGCTGAAGAGCATGGACGGGTTGAGCATCGATTTGAGGATGGCTTTCATGACAATCTGCTGATTTTTAATTCGCTGGTTGTCGCCGTCCTGATAGGCATGACGTTCTCTGGCAAACGCAAGAGCACGCTCGCCATCGAGATGGTTGACGCCCTCATGTACGCCTTCAGTGCCGTTGGCATAGAACGTTTCAACTTCCAGTCCCGGTTCAACTTCAACATCGATGCCGCCGATCGCATCAACGACGTTGATCAGCGAGCTGAAGTTGACCTGAACGGTGTAATTGATATCGATATCCAGGAAGTCTTCAATCGAAGACTCGGTTGTTCCGATGCCGTAAATACCTGAATGGGTCAGCTTGTCCATCTGACCAGCGGCATAGCCGCAGGCCTGCGCATTTTTCTTGCAGGAGAAGCTCATATAGGCATCACGCGGAATGGAGACGAGCAGGACTTCATGCGTCTGCGGGTTCACCGCTGCGAGCATGTTTACGTCCGCTCTGGATTTTGGATTGAGCGTTCCGTAGCTGTCTGATCCGGAGATCATGACCACAAACGGGTCTTTTGTAATGTCATCCACTTCATCCGGTTCATTGCGGACGTCTTCAGGGATGTCTTCATAATAGATATACTGATCTACCGTATCGGTAAAGGTAGTCAGCGCATTGTACTGGTTCACATCATCGGCTGCTTCAAGCAGATTGGCATGATACTGCTCCGGCAGAATGATGGCATCAACGACGTTGTCATAGAGAGCCGTAACCAGGGTAAACTGATCGGCATACTCAACCGTCTCGGCATCTTTCATGCCGGAATTTTCAAGCTGTCTGAACGCATTTTCAGTTCCTTCGGGATCAAGCGTCTGAACGGTACCGATCTTCTTGCCGGACAGATCTGCAGGCGAATGGATCTCTGAAACCTTCATGGCATAGGTTGTGACTGTAACAGCCATTTTTTCAGAAAGAGCTGCGGCTTCATTAGCAATCGCATCATTGGTTCCATCATCTTCATTGCTGCCATTGCCGTTAGATCCGGAATGAGACGGCCGTCTGGACAGACCGATCGCTGAAAAGAAATCAGAAGTCGCCTGGATATAGTAGCCGCCCACGCCAAGTCCTGCACTAAGGGCCGCACAGAGAATCATGATCAGCACGCGCTTCCATGTATCTGTTCTGCGGCGGAACATGCCCCAGATCAGGCAGAGAATCAGGATCAGAATCAGGCCGCCGGCGACAAGAATCTGCGCATCGCTGAAAATCTGCACTGCCCAGGCTTCATAGAGCAGGTAGGCAAAGACAGCCAACAGAGCAATCGTAAGAATCCATGCAGTGACTTTGACCGGTGTCGAAAGTCTCTGTCTTCTTTTTGGATGCCTCATACAGTTTCCTCCAGTTCAAAAAACATTCGTGAACGATTGTAACATACAAAAATATGAAAAATACCGGTACTCAAAGCGGAAAGGCCGTGGAACAATCCCTCAGTCCATCTTTTTTTCACAGCTCTGGGCAATTCGCGTGCAGATCCCTATTTTTTTGATATCAGTCACAAACTGTCAAAGAAATCACGCAATTGAACTTCTTCTTTTCGTCGAAAAGAAGAAGTCTTTTTTCAGGCAGTATGAGTAATATCGATCGGTTTCCGGTCGAATTTTCTGTCAGTCTTTCTATCCATAGCAGACTTCTGTAAAAGGAAATGAAAAGCGGCGTCCGGTTGGTATGACCAGCCAGGGCGCCGCTTGCTTTGTGTTCAGTGCTTTCTTCTTTTCTATATTCTTCTTTTCTCTGCTCTCTTATCTCTTGTCTTCATGATTCAGCATAAGGAGATGCGGGCAGAAACCGGATCAGCAGAGCGAAGGGCTCTGTGATGATCAGGGATCCCGGCTGATCAGACGGATGCTGCGCCGATCACCGACTGGGCAATCTCCCAGATTTCCTTTACGGAAAGAATGATGCGCAGAGAGTACAGCGAAAACTCGAGGCAGCAGGCACCCGCAAGATTCATAACAATTCCGCAGCAGGCCAGAGCCAGAAACAGAATCTTTCCGGTTTTTGAGACGGAAGGAAGAAACAGTCCGACAATCAGAAGCGCTTCAAAGGCTGCCAGTGCAAGGATGGCAAGAAGCAGCCACACGTTCAGCACGGTTTTGAATGTGACCAGCAGCTCATAGATCAGAAAAAACAGGGAAAGAGCGAGCAGTACGGTCAGAATGATGGAACCGGCAAGCATCGCCGCTGAATTCTTATTATTCGGAGCAGCCGGGGCATGCGGAGCATAGCCGCCCGGGTTATAGCCTGAATTGGGTGAATACATGATTGTGTCCTCCTGTCTGAATGATTCGGATACTGTTTCAGAATAGCACCGTCAGGAAGACGCATCGATGCTAAAAAGAAATCCAGCACTCTTTTTTCAGAAAGCAGTATTTTATGCGCAGGTTCTGTCCGTTTTATTCCGTTCCTTCCGGATGGAATGTGCGGCAGGCATGCAAAGCGCTCTTCCAGTTTTTGTATTCGCGCTCCATTTCCTGTTCATTGCGCTGCGGCAGAAACCGGCGCTCCACTTCAATTTTCAGATCATCCGGTGTCCAGAATCCGCAGGCCAGTCCGGCAAGAAATGCGGCGCCAAGGGCGGTCAGCTCATTGATCTGGTAGCGGTCCACTTCAATCTGGCAAAGATCCGCCTGCATCTGCAGCAGGAAATTATTTGCGGCTGCACCGCCGTCGACTTTCAGAATGCCGATTGGAATTCCCGAGTCTGCCTCCATGGCATCAAGAACATCTCTGGACTGAAAAGCCATGCTCTCCAGTGCAGCCCGGGCAAGTTCATTGCGGCCTGTACCAAATGTCAGACCGAAAATTGAAGCTCTTGCTTTTTCATCCCATTCCGGGGCGCCAAGTCCGACAAAAGCCGGAACAATATAGACGCCGCCGGTGCTTTTTGCTTTAAGTGCCATCTCTTCAGTCTGGGAAACCGCATCAAAGAGATGCAGTTTATCGCGCATCCATTTGAGCAGCGATCCGGAAACGAAGATTGAACCTTCCAGCGCGTAAGTAACTTCATCGCCGATTTTCCAGGCAATGGTGGAAAGAAGGCCGTGCTTTGAACGGACGATTTCATCGCCGGTGTTCATCAGCAGGAATCCGCCGGTTCCATAGGTGTTTTTCGCCATGCCTTTTTCCAGACACAGCTGACCGAACAGGGCAGCCTGCTGGTCGCCGGCCATGGCACAGAGCGGAACTCTGGCACCAAAGAAGGCATGCGGCGATGTCGTTCCGCTGACCTGCGAAGTCGAAACGATTTCCGGGAGGATGGAGCGCGGAATATTCATCCGCTCAAGCAATTCATCATCCCAGCAGACATGTTCAATATCGCAGAGCATCGTACGGGACGCGTTGGATGCATCGGTAATATGGAGTGCGCCGCCGCTGAGGTTCCAGACCAGCCAGGTATCCATATTTCCAAAGAGAAGATCGCCCCGTTCCGCTTTTTTGCGGGCGCCGGGGACATGTTCAAGAATCCAGGCGATTTTGGATGCAGAGAAATACGGGTCGATGCGCAGACCGGTTTTCTGACGCACGATCGGTTCAAGTCCTTCCGCTTTCCAGCGATCGCAGATCTCTGTGGTCTGTCTGGACTGCCAGACGATGGCTTTGTACACCGGCAGGCCGGTCCGGCGATCCCAGAGAACCGTCGTTTCACGCTGGTTGGAAATGCCGATTCCGGCAATCCGTTCCGGTTCAACGGCAGCCCGGTTGATGACTTCCGCCAGTACATTCAGTGTGTCGTACCA
>Jenna_p2__coassemble_2386_pt1 | contig 10653 bp, 7 predicted proteins | sample Jenna_p2__metabat2_high_PE_029 | metagenome-assembled genome bin Jenna_p2
CAACGCTCATGAACAGGGTATACGATTTTTATCCCTCCTTAACTTAATGACATTGCTGGCGGATTATAAGAAAACTGAAGAACAGTCTGTTCGCTATGCTTTACATGCATCAGAGCGGACAGAGAAGAGGAGAAGAACGGATGAATCCTATTTTTAAAAGAACCTCCATCAGACAGTGGACTGATGAACCGGTCAGCCGTGAACAGATTCTTGATCTGCTGAAAGCCGGCATGCAGGCACCAAGTGCCGTCAATTCCCAGCCCTGGGAGTTTGCAGTTGTTACAGACCCGGAAGTAAAAAAGCGGCTTTCAGAGATTTCCCCCTATTCCCATTTTGCGGCTGATGCACCGGTGATCATTGCACTGCTCTGCCGCAAAGAGAACAGCTGCCCGCCTTACAACCAGATCGATATGGGCATCTGCACAGAAAACATCCTGCTTGAAGCCGTCGAGCTTGGTCTTGGCGCCGTCATGCTTGGCGTATGCCCGCTTCAGGATCGCATGGATGCCATGGCAGAAATTCTTGATCTGCCAGAAGGTGTTGAAGCCTTCGGCCTGATTCCAGTCGGTCATCCAAAAGCCGAAAAGGAGCAGGTTTCCCGCTTTGATGAAAGCCGGATCCGCTGGATCGACTGAGTCACTGTAAAGGAACACGAAAACTGACTCTGCTGTCCGTAAGATGACAGGGCCGGAACACAGAAAGAAAAAAATAAATTTATAAAGAATCATTGCGAACAGAAACCGCTCAGGCATCTGAGCTTGGAAAGGAATCTATATGAACGTACTGCTGATTAACGCTTCACCAAAAACCAATGGAAATACCGCGATTGCTCTGCAGGAAGTGCAGAATGAACTGGAGAAGCAGGGAATTGAAACGAACCTGGTCCACATCGGAAACAAAGACATACGCGGCTGCATTGCCTGCAATTACTGCAGCACGCATGGAAAATGTGTCTTCAATGACATCGTCAATGAAACGGCTCCTGCCTTTGAAAAAGCTGATGCGCTGATCATCGGCTCGCCTGTCTAATTTGCTAACCCAAACGGAACAGCTTCTGCCTTTATGCAGCGCCTGTTCTATTCCACGTCCTTTGATAAGACAATGAAATGCGGCGCTGCTGTTGCGGTTGCCCGCCGCGGCGGTTCTTCGGCGACATTCGATGATCTCAACCGCTACTTCACCATTTCCGGCATGCCGATCGTTTCGTCTTCGTACTGGAACATGGTTTACGGCCGTCTGCCAGGTGAAGCCAGACAGGATGGAGAAGGCCTGGAAACCATGCGTACGCTGGGCAGAAACATGGCATTCATGCTGCATGCCATTCAGGATGCCAAAGAGAAATACGGCCTGCCAGAGCGCGAACCGCACACAATGACAAACTTCATCCGATAATTCATAACGATCTGAATCTGCGCCGCACTCTTTGTGAGATGCGGCCTTTTTGCGTTTTCTTCTGCTTATCTCTCTTCTCGCTTCTGTCCTGTGTCCTCCTGTTCTGACCAGAAAAACAGGACGCAGAAGCCGGACATCAGAAAACAGAAAAACGGATCCCGAAGGATTCGTAAAATGCATGGATGATTAAGCAGCTGCTTCCTGTACTGCGATCTGCAGGACTTCATCTGCAGAAGCCTGTTCTGCGGCAGCCGCATTTTCAGCAGCTTCTTTGGCTCTTGCAGCAAGCAGAACTTCCGGAACATGGTGTTCGCCGACATAGATGTTTGCCGGACGGATCAGCTTGCGGTTGTTCTGTCTGTTTTCAAGATGATGGGCAATCCAGCCGGCACAGCGGCTGATCGCAAAGAGCGGAGTAAAGAGCGACTGTTCGATGCCGAGCAGGTGGTAAGCAAAGCCGGAATAGTAGTCTACGTTGGCGCAGACATTGACACCTTTGCGCTTTTTCATCGTTTTTACGGCAGCTTTTTCAAACCGCTCCATCAGTTCAAAGGTATCGAGTTCGCCTTTTTCCTGTGCAAGCCGGCGAACTTCTTCTTTGATCAGCAGGCAGCGCGGATCGCTTTTTGTATAAATCGCATGACCGATGCCGTAGATGAGACCAGACTGGTCAGAGGCTTTTTTATCCAGGATGTCTTCCGCAAAGGCAAGAAGCTCTTCATCGGTCGTATCCCGGTTAAAGCGGCGAATCAGGGTGCTTGTCTGCTGACCGACCTTGCCGGCAGCTCCGCCATGCTTCGGACCTTTGAGCGATCCGATTGCAGCAGCGATACAGGAGTAAATATCTGTACCGGTCGATGAGATAACTACATCCGCAAACGTGGAGTTGTTTCCTCCGCCGTGGTCAGCATGAAGCATCATCAGCGCGTCAAGAACCCGGGCTTCCTGTTTGGAATACGGCTGATGATCCCGGGCCATCCAGAGCACGTTTTCCGCAAAGCCGGCATGGGGCAGGGGATAGGATGAAATCTTCTTGTGCGAATAGACGGAGAAGACAAACAGCGGCAGAGAAGACAGGATGCAAAGTCCCTTCATCATGCGGTCATCGAGCGTGTCGGTGTCCGGGTTTTCATCCAGACCGTACAGTTTCAGTACCTCAATCTGCATGGCATTGAGCAGATCCTTGGTGCGGTAGGTTTCAAAAACAAGAGAGCTGGAGAAATGATGCTTGATCGCATACTGGAATTCGCTCAGCTCGCTTTCAGTAGGAAGCTTTCCGAAGATCAGCAGGAAAGCGGCGGTCTCATAGCCGCGGATTTTCGGATCGAGGCGTTCCATCGCCACAAGGTCCTTAATTGAATACCCGCGGAAAATCAGTTCGCCGTCGATCGGCTTCTTGTGGTTTTTTACCATTTCATAGCCGACAACGTCGCAGATGCGGGTCAGGCCGACTTTAACGCCGGTGCCGTTTTCATTTCGCAGACCCTGCTTAACGTGGTAGATCGAATACAGTTCCGGAGCGATGGAATTGTCCGGCAGGCAGTCGCGGTAAACGGCTTTGAGAGAAGTGCTCATAAAAAAAGGTCCTTTCTAAATCCGAATTTTTCCCACACTATAACAAAGGGAGGCCGCAAATACATCACGGAAAACGGGAAAGCTTTGTTTTCTGAAAAAAAGTGAACGGCTTTTTCATGGATTTGGTATCATGGGAACAAAAAAATGAAAGGACAACTATGCCAAAAAATCTAACGCAGAAAATCCTGGACGCCCACGTGCTTAATGACGTCCATACCCCCGGTCAGCCTGCCGATCTGAAGATCGACCAGACACTGACACAGGATGCCACCGGCACGATGGCGTACATCCAGCTCGAAGCCATGGGTGTTGATCAGGTAAAAACTGAACTGTCCGTTTCGTATGTTGACCATAACACCCTCCAGTCCGACTTCATGAACGCCGACGACCACGCCTACCTGCAGTCTGTTGCTGCAAAGCACGGCGTGCTCTTTTCCCGTCCTGGCAACGGCATCTGCCATCAGGTACATCTTGAACGCTTTGCGCGTCCTGGCAAAACTCTGATCGGATCCGATTCCCATACGCCCACTGCAGGCGCAATGGCTTCCATCGCCATGGGTGCCGGCGGTCTTGACGTCGCCAAAGCCATGGCCGGACTTCCCTATACCATCCCTTATCCGCAGGTTGTTGAAGTCCGTCTGGAAGGAAAGCTGCCGCACGGCGTTTCCGCAAAAGACATCATTCTTGAACTGCTCCGCCGTCGTTCCGTTAAAGGCGGTGTCGGAAAAGTCTTTGAGTATACCGGCCCAGGCGTAAAGGAACTCTCGGTTTATCAGAGAGCGACCATTACCAACATGGGCGCTGAACTTGGAGCCACCACATCGATTTTCCCGTCCGATGAGCGCACCAGAGAATTCCTTGCATCGCAGAACCGCGAAGACGACTGGATGGAGCTTGGTGCCGATGATGGCGCCGTGTACGACGATCTGGAAGTCATTGATCTGAGTACCCTTGCTCCTGCTGCTGCCTGCCCGAATTCGCCGGATGCAGTAAAATCCATTACCGAACTTGCCGGTCAGAAAGTTGACCAGGTTGCGATCGGTTCCTGCACCAACTCCGGTTTTGAAGACATGATGAAAGCTGCTGCAATTCTTGAAGGCCACACCATTGCCGATAATGTTTCGTTCGTTGTTTCGCCGGGAAGCCGTCAGGTTCTGATGAAGCTGATGGACAACGGTGCTCTGGCTTCGTTTGTAAAAGCCGGGGCGCGTATTCTGGAGTGCACATGCGGTCCATGCATCGGCATGGGTCAGTCGCCAAAGAGCGAAGGCGTTTCGCTGCGTACGTTCAACCGCAACTTCTACGGCCGGTCCGGAACGCTTTCTGCCGGTGTTTACCTCGTTTCTCCGGAAACTGCAGCCGCTTCTGCGATCGCGGGCGTCTTTGCGGACCCGAGAGATCTCGACTATCCGGATACCGATTTTGAAGAGCATCCGTTTATTGACGATTCCCTGATTCTGGCACCGTCCGATCATCCTGAAGATGTTGAAATCATCCGCGGTCCGAATATCCGTCCGCTGCCGATCAACGAAGAACTGCCGGATTCGTTTGAAAAGAAAGTTGTCATCAAGCTTGGCGACAACATCACCACTGACCACATCGCACCAGCCGGCGCGGAAGTTCTGCCATACCGTTCGAACATTGAAAAGCTGTCGACATTCGTGTTCCGCAACAATAAAGAAGGCTTCGACAAAGTCTGCAAGGAAAACGGAGGCGGCATCATTGTTGCCGGCGACAACTATGGACAGGGAAGCAGCCGCGAACATGCTGCCCTTGCTCCGATGTATCTGGGCATCAAAGCCGTTATGGCAAAATCCTTCGCCCGCATCCATCTGGCCAACCTGATCAACTTCGGCATTCTGCCGCTGACATTCAGAAATCCGGAAGACTTCGATACGATCGATGAGTTCGATACACTCGTCTTCGAAAACCTGGACGCCCTTGATCCGGAACAGCCGCTGCTCGTTAAAAATGCAACCAAAGGCTATGTCTATGAGATGGACTGCCAGTTTACAGAAGGCGATCTGCCAACGCTTCATGCCGGCGGAACGCTCAACCGCATCCGCAAGATGCAGTCTGAAAACGAGTAATTCCTGTAAATTTTCAAAATGACCGCTGCTCTGTGGCAGCGGTTTTCTTTCTGGAGAAGTCTGGACAGAGTATCGTTTCTTGATCTTTTCAGCCTCTCGGGGTTAAATACGCTTAAAGCGTTAACAGTAAACAGTGCTTAAAGTGCAATACGGGAGTCTGCAGACAGGCTGAGAGGAAGGTGTGACCCTTCGACCGTTTACCTGATTCGGACCATGCCGACGGAGGGATTCTGCCAGAACAATCGCGGAAACAGCCGTTGGAGCTGTTTTCGCTTTTTTGTTCTGGAAGGAGGGAGCGCACTTCTGTTGCGGACAGACTTTCATGGCAGAAGACAGCCGGATTGTCATATCGCATTTTTCTTTGCGCAGATTTTTGAAATGCGACAGACATGCAGGTCTGGTTCAGACAGAAAGAGAGAAAAAAACAGGGGTTTTCGTCGGTAATGGTCCGGTGAAAACCCCTTTGTCTGTTGATGCAGTCTGTTTCAGTTTCTGTTTACGGGATGACTCAGTTCAGAGACCAAGTGATGCCGCGCTGGGTGTTTTTCGAAGAGCAAGAAGCGATGTATGCAGCGTATCTGCTGCCTGATCGATCTGACTCTGGCTCTGCGCATGACTGACAAGATTCTTTCCTGCCTGAAGCGCTGCTGAGAACTCATCCTTGCCTGCCTGTTTGAACGCGCCAAGATCAAGCGTTTCTGCTTTGGTGCAGAGCTTTTCTAACAGGGAATAGTCAAGCGTCTGTTCCGGATCGTCGATTCTTCGCAGAGCATCGAGAGCCTGCTGGAGCGAATTTTTCATTGCATCCACTTCGCTCTGCTTTTCGGGCAGACCGTCTTTTTCAGAATCGAGGATCGCCTGAACGTCTTCAAAGCTTACGTAATCCTCCGGATTCAGAGCTTTCGTCTGTTCGATCAGACTTTCAAGAGCTGCTGTATCTGCCGGAATGAGACGCAGACCATTCAGGGCTTCTTCAAGCTGGGTGCAGGCAGCATCGACTTCAGCCTGGAAAGCTTCCGGGTTGACGTAGACAACATTGACCAGGGTACGGATCTGTTCAAACTCGTTCCAGCTTTCGTTTTCATAATCGGAAGCGATGAGATTCTGTGCCTGTCTCATCAGCGATGCCAGGCGGGAGAAGTCAGTCGGAATGACAAGATCGCCGATTGTGTAAGTCAGCCTGCTTCCGTCTGTTAGTGTCAGGATGACTGAATCGTCTTTTTCCAGAAGGTCATCATCGCCAAGAACGGTGCTGCCGCGCTGAATCTTCAGGGGTGAACCGTCAGGCCTGCTGACGTTGGAGAGGAAGACGGATTTGGATGTCGAGGCGGGTTCGTTTGAAATGACGCGTGTTTCCGGGTCGATGGATTACATGTAGCTGGCCAGTGAATCGACAGGCTTGTTGAGCGAGTAGTTTGTGATGAACTGACTGTAGAGCGCTTTGACATCGCCCTCAGGTTCAGTCGGATAGACGGTATCGTTGCGGCAGAAGTCCCACGCAAAGCGATAGGACTCGGCACTGCTCATGTTTTCGACACTGCCGCTCTGGCTGCCATGGATATCGTTGGAGAGACGTTCGATCCAGGCTTTCCAGCGTGCTCCGTAATAGTCTTCAAGCAGTCCGCCGTATTCGCGGTTGGCGTAATCATAGACGCCCCATGTGTAGTAGGGAGCCCAAGTTGTGATCAGGCCGCGGGCGTTCATTTCATAAATGCGTTTTGTAAAGTCATCTTCGTCTTCGCCGGCTTTGATCGACGGATTAAGCCAGGTGCCAAGCATCGATGCTTTATTGGAGTTGAGAACCTGTGCCTGCAGATCGAGCAGATCGAGGAACTCTTCAGAAGCTTTGTCAAAGGCTTCTATATTTTTGCTGCGATAGGCGCTGGTGAATTCCGTGTAAACCGGATATGCACTGATGGCGACGCACTGACGCAGGAGCGTATTGACATCATACTGATAGCCTTCGCTGTCTTTGAACTGGTCGTAGTCTTCCATCAGAGCTGTAAGGGCACCTTCAAACTGAGCGATGTTGTAGTGACGGTCAAAAGAACCGTTTGGCGCTGCCTTGGAGGCATCAAACTGCGGCATGGCACAGAAGATAGATTCAGGCGGCGTCTTGAAGTATTCAAGATCCGAGTAGGCAGTATTGAGAAGAATCTTCCAGGCATCGATTGCATTCTCTGTGACGGCTTCATCGCGGCGCTTAATGTAGTCTTCGAGCCATTCATTGACGTCGATGTCTTTGCTTTCCCACATCATTTCGCCCCACAGGTCGTATTTGACCGGGTCGTTGTCGGTTCCTTCCGGCGCAATGCCCATGCCGACCATGTGAGAAGTGCCCTGTTTTACGCGGCTAGGAATCTGGGCAATCTTTTTCAGGTTGCCGCAAAGGCCCACGCGTCTGCCGTAGTTTTCAAGCATGCAGTAGGTCCAGCTGCTGCCGGAGAATTCGCTGGTATCGTCGTATTTGGCGTTGCGGGTACCGTCAAGGTCGAGCAGCAGGATGTTGTTCTGTTTTTCTTCGGCCGAAATCCAGGAAAGAAGATCGGACTCAAAGGACCAGGACTGAGTGACCCATGTGCAGTTGGGATCATATTTCTTCATGGCATCAAGAACTTCCCAGCCGACTGTATCTCTTCCGATGCCACCGGTGTTTCCGCCTTCATGGAAGGGGTCGGTTGCATAGTGGTGAGCCCAGTCGCCATAGACTTCTTTCTGTGCCTGATAGAATCTGGCCGCATAGTCATCATAGGTCGCTGTATTCGTTTTGAGCATGGCAGGACGCTGAATGCCGTTCCACCAGCCCTGATCGATGATTTCTACCGAAGAATCTTTTGTGTTGATGGTTGTCGGAACCATGCCTGAATAGCCCTGCAAAACAGGAGTCATTCCCATGGCACGCATGCAGCGCTGGTTGTGGCGGGCGAGTTCAGTGCTCTTTGCAAACCAGTCATGCGGAATCGGACCGCTGATGTTTTCGACGTTGGCCATGTACATCCAGCCAAGATAGCCAGGGCCGACCAGCCAGTCGCAGACTTCCTGATCGCTGTAGCCAAGGCCGCCTAAAAAAACGTCTCCAGACTTCTTCCTGTCCGGTGATATCCAGAACAGTGTTGTAGCCGTTGATGGCCAGCCAGTCGAGTTCAGTCTGCCATTCATCTTCGCCCCAGAACTGCATGGTGTAGGAATGGGTACAGTAGTTGTAGGCGCAGCGGACTTCATACGGGCTTTCCTTGCGGATTTTTTTCGGAACCGTAACGATGGCATCCGGCATGTTGACCTGTCTGATCTGTCGGGCGATCTGTACGCCGCAATAGTACTTGTAGTAGTAATTCAGACCGGTTGTCAGGGAAAGACCTTTATTGCCGCGGATGCGAACCTTTCCGTTGTGTATGTCGATTTCATACCAGTCCAGATCACCTGGGGTGTTATCGAGGACAAATTCGAACCAGTCGACAACTGTTCGCCAACCGTACGGGCAACTACGCCGCGAACCTGTTCAAGTGTTTCTTCGTCAGTCACGCTTTTTGCGTAATCTGTTTTTTCAAACGACTCGACGGAAATTTTTGAAGGTGACTGCAGCTCAGTTTCTGATTCTTCGCCATAGACACGGACTTCACTGATCGGCAGCGTATCCTGCGTGGAGCAGTATTCGGTAAGAATCCGGATATACCGGGCTTTTTTGCCTTTGGCAGCATAGCTTTCACCGGCAGTCGGCGAAGGTTTCGTATCGTTTTTCTGGCCGACCGATCATATGTTTCGCCATCCAGGGAAGCGTAGACCGAATACTGGGCGTATTCTTCGGATCCCATCGTGACTGGCGGAATGACCTGGATCGAGGAAATCTTCACATTCTGTTCCAGATCGATCTGCGCATAGGCCGGGTTGAATTCCGGAGCCCATGCGGTATGGTTATCGCCATCCGTCAGACTGGCTTTATTCATGCCGTCCTGCTGACTTGAAACATAGACTGGGCAGTTGAGAGCCAGGTTGTTTTCATCTTCGTCTTCAGGCGGGGTCGCGGATGTGTTCAGCTTGCCCATGATCCGGACTTCATTAAGATGGACTGACGGGTTTTTCGAGTTGGACAGCATCGAGATCATGACTGAGCGGACAGCTTCCTGATCCTTTGTGTATGTCTCGCCTTGGCGGGTCTGGGGCGTTTCGTCTTTCTTCTCGCCATAGAGGGTATAGTCGCGGCCGTCCAGACTGGTGTAGATCTCGTAATTGTAGCAACGGTCATCGGAAAAGTAGGGGATGACCTGAATGGAACTGAGATCATAGATACCGTTGAGATCCACATACAGCGCAGCAGGACCTTCGGCACCCCAGAAGGAATCCACATCTCCGTCTGCGGCATTTTCTGCCGGATACCATTCTTCTGCACCGCTTGCGCTGACTGAGGAATAGGCGATCAGGTTGTGCGTTTCGTCCTGGCAGAGCGTGCCGTAAACCTGGAGTTCGCGCAGATGAGCATTGTGGTTATTGGGCTGGCCGTTTGCGCGGGTCGCTGAGTGCTCGATGCGGATATAGCGGGCTTTTACACTTTCAAATGTATCGCTTTCGCCCTCCGGCGTGTTCCATGTCCGGTTGTCTGTGCCGGTATGATCCGCGATGACTGTAAACGATCCGTCCTCGCCGGTGGTACTGGCAAGAATCTTATATTCGTAATAGCGGTCGGCATGACCTTCATCCGGATTAAACCAGGCCTGCAGATTCACTCGATCGATGCTGCAGACGGCTTCAAGATCGACCTGAATCCAGGCCGGGCAGACGGTCGTTCACCAGGATCCGTTATCGCCATCGACAGCTTTTGAAGCTTCGCTGCCTCTTTCGGCATCGGAAGCGGTCACGGGCCGGTTTAAAGCCAGGTTCTGCGACTGGGTGTCTTCCTCGCTTGCCATTGCCTGCATGGGGGAGTGCAGGGGGCTGGATGGAAGAGCGCCTAAAGCAAGCGCAGCGCCAGTCAGGGCTGCGATGCATTTTCTCACTTTCATTCTTTCTCCTTCCTTCGCATAAGATAAACGCTTACACTCCGATTATAGCGGTAAAACTTTAGTAAAATTCTAACTTTTTTCCATACCTGGCGAAAAATCACCCCAACAGAACAGGAACCGATTCAAAAATCATGACAAAAGAAAAAGATATCATTGAAGAGCTGTTCTTTTCTGTCGTGATCTTCCGCCATTGGCAGGCGGTCTTCATGAGAAAATAGAAAGCAGAATGAGATGGACAGAGATCAGAAAATTGACAGAAGATCAGAAAAGGAGGAAACCGCTATGGAGAAAACCAGGAGCGAAATGAAACCGGCAGCAGAAACTGGAGCCCGGCCAGACAGAGAAGAGAAGCATGATGTGTCTTTGCATGAGCCATCAGAAAACAAAGAAACGGTCCGCCTGACTGATCCGGATCGCAAAAGCGCAGTGTTCCTCGATCTGGACGGTACGCTCTGGAACAGAGAACAAGTTCCGGCTTCTGCCTGGCAGGCAATTGAAAAAGCCAGAAAAGCCGGTCATCTGGTCTTCGTCAATACAGGCAGAACACCCGATGCGATTCCGGACTTTCTGTGGCAGAAACACCTGGACGGTTATTGCCT